>ERZ1034847.84-NODE-84-length-55389-cov-173.634492_pt1 | contig 55389 bp, 44 predicted proteins | sample MGYA00520633_ERZ1034847 | MGnify/ENA primary metagenome ERZ1034847 (study PRJEB33766, sample SAMN09781732) | gut metagenome | biome: gut microbiome | host: Homo sapiens | place: Madagascar | study: EMG produced TPA metagenomics assembly of the PRJNA485056 data set... | reverse complement strand
ACAAAGAGGAAGCGAATCTGCGCATCATTAATCATATATTGAATCTGCTGCTCGCTGCTGTTGGCATAGAAAGGCACAGAGGTAACTCTGATACCGTACGCACCGAAGTCGGTGTACAGATAATGCACACAGTTCTGCGAGAAGACAGCGATTTTGTCAAGAGGTTTAGCCCCAAGATTCAGGAGGGCATTGCTCACTTGTTTCACTCTTAAGGAAAAGAGGTTGAATGAAACCGATTGCCACTGGTCGCTGCCAAACTTTCTGAAAGTTAAAGCAGTTTTCTCTCCCCATTTCTTGGCGAGATTATGTACCAGTACCGAAAGATGACTATTAATCTGCATAAGCTTATATTTATATTCTGATGCAAAGATAATAGAATTTGTCAAGAACACAAAATAAAAAGATATTTTTTCCACTTTATCTGCTCTTTTTTTCGTATCTTTGCAGAAAAAACAAAGAATAGAGAGATTATGATGACACAAGAAGAATATGTAAGCGATGCCGTGGATTTGCTGAAAAAGCTCATCGCCACCCCATCTGCAAGCAGAAACGAGAAGGAGGCTGCCGACATCATGGAGCAGACCATCCGCAAATATGGTTTCGAACCTCATCGTGAGGCGAACAACATCTGGATTATCGACCCTCATTACGATGAGAGCCGACCTACCCTGCTGCTCAACGCTCACATCGATACCGTGAAGCCTGTGACTTCATGGACGCGCAACCCGTTTTCACCGGATGTTGAAGAGGGTGTACTTTACGGTTTGGGCAGCAACGATTGCGGCGGCGGACTCTGTTCGCTCCTCCAGATATTCAGAATGCTGACCGCAAAGCCTCAGCAGTATAATCTTATCTATCTGGCATCTGCCGAAGAAGAGGTGTCGGGAAAGGATGGCATCACCCGTGCCCTGCCTTTGCTTCAGCATATAGACCTTGCCATTGTAGGTGAACCTACCGGCATGAACCCGGCTGTTGCCGAAAAGGGACTGATGGTGCTGGATGTGATTGCTCACGGAAAGAGCGGTCATGCTGCCCGCAACGAGGGAGTAAACGCTATCTACGAGGCATTGGATGATATGCGATGGATTCGTGACTATAAGTTTGAGAAGGTAAGCGAGTTCCTGGGACCTACCAAGATGACGCTTACAGTAGTGAATGCCGGAACCCAGCACAATGTGATTCCGGACAAGTGTACGATGCTTGTGGATATCCGCACCAACGAGTTTTACGACAACGAGGAGGTTTACGAGTTTATCTGCCAGCACCTGAAGAGCGAGGTAAAGGCCCACAGTTTCCGCCTAAAGTCATCCCGCATCGACCCGGCGCATCCTCTTATCAGGAAATGTGTAGCCATGGGCATGAAGCCATTCGGCAGTCCTACCCTCAGCGACCAGGCTCTGATGCACTTCCCATCCTTCAAACTGGGTCCTGGCGAATCTTCCCGTTCCCATTCAGCCGATGAATTCATCAAAATAAGCGAGATAGCTGATGCTATCGCCAAATACAAAGAGCTCTTAGATGGCGCTGCCATCTAAGAGCTCTGCTCAATTCATCTATATTATATATATATGTTTACCTGCAGAATTACTTCACTACCTGTTCAGTAGAGGCATTCTTGCCATTAATAGGAGTACCGGCAGTACCATCGTTGATAAAGAACTTAGCCTTGAGATATGCCGTAGGAATCTGAACCTTATACCAACCAGTCTTACCATTATGAGAAGCAGATGCATCGTAAGTCATCTTAACACCTGGCCATGCAGCAGAAGAGGTTGTGCCATTATAGAAGTAGCAATAAACATTCTCCCACTTAGAAGCGTTGTCGAAATAAACATACTCTGGATCTGCTATCACCTCGTCATGCACCTTGGTCACAGTAGAACTATATGTTCCGTCAACATAGTAGCCGTGATTGACAAACTCAACATCATTTGATACCAATTTATTTCCATTACCATCGAGGAAGATGATGTGAGAAGGAACAGTTGTCTCTGGACCATCATAAGTCCACTTGAAGACATTCTTGCCTGCAGCATTCTTGCCTGCAGGAGTCAACTTTGTGTTGATGGCATCATTCCATGCACCAGCATACTCAATTACAGGACTAACCTTGTCATTCCATACATATACGGCTGCTGCCGTATTGGATGTCTCCAAGAAACAGGAGATTTCGTCAGCCTTGCCCAAGGCTGGAACATAAGCCTTCACTTTCTTATAAGTTACAGAACCTGTTTCTGTCTTGCCCGCCTTATCGGTTGCACCCCAAGTGATAGTAACATTCTTACCATAGGCTACATCAGCACCTACAGTAAACTGCTTGGCTGCTGTAAAGGTCTCCTTCTCACCGCCATTCACCTGAATCCAGGCAGAAGTAGCATTCAAAGGAGTAGCTGTCACGGTGAGCGTCTCATCAGAGAAGGCTGTGCCATCAGCAGGATCGAAAAGAACCTCAGGAGTCAGTACGATAGGACCAGACTGATAGATAACAGCAATACCCGACTCTCCAACATGACCAGAGATAGTAGAAGCATTTACGGTGAAAGCACCACCGCCTACCATATCCTTATAAGTACCAGACTTGAGCCACTTGCCGTCGCCAGCACCATTGGCTACAGTCACGTCACGGTCAGAACCACTTCCCAATACGATAATAGCGCCACTCTTACGAACCTGAGCACAAACGCCATTACCTTTTACATAATAGTTTGGCTCGCCAGCACAAACGTTGTGCATGTGGTTTACCTGAGCCACTTCAGCATCTTTGAAGTGAACGCTTCCCTTATCGCCAAATCTGATATCATTCTTTGCCTTCTGAGCAGGACGGGAGAAATAAAGAGCGGTAGCTCCATTGTTACCAGCTACAACAGCATACGCACGGTCGATAACATTCTGGCTCTTTTCCTTTGACTCACCACCATCGTTGGCATAAGTATCATGACTCTCACCCCAATAAACCAACTTTTCTGTCTTTGCTTTTCTCTGATTGAAATTGCCAACAGATTCGTTGATAGAACCACCGGCAAAAGAATTGGCAAAGCCGTTACCATAACCATTATCGGTAATACTCATGTATGTCTGATACTCTGGGAAAAGGACATTATCATTACCACCAGTGCCATCAAGAATCTCACCATAGTTGTACATCTCCTGATCCACCACATTCTTCATAAAAGAATCGCCTTCAGAAGGCAAACCAATGTGCTTGATAGCATCCCAACGGATACCATCCACGCCACAGGCTTTCAAGTCCTGGATGTACTGACTGATGATGGCTTGCACAGTAGGATTGTTGGTATCGAGGTCCCACATTCCAATCATACCAAATGTAACCTGATGGCGGTCATTCCAGTTACCCACACCAAATCGTTCATGATAAAGACTCTCGTCCTTCAAGCGTGCAGCCACGTTAGGATGGTCGGTATGGTTGGCAACAACATCCACAATCACCTTGACACCATACTCATGAGCCTTAGCACAGAGGGCCTTCAGGTCAGCTTCAGTACCAAGACCATTACCTATCTTAAAATCGTATGGACGATAAACATCATACCAAACGGATCCTTTACCTGCTCTTTCGTGAACAGGAGAAGTCTGAACGGCAGTAAAGCCTGCCTTGGCGATATTAGGAATTTCTTCCTGGATATCTGCCAAAGTCCAGTCGAAGCAATGAAGGATGACACCATCCTGAATCTTGTCTTTAAGACCATATTTGTTGTCTGCGAAGATGTTGGATGCCATACTGAAGAGCATCACCAACATCAGGAGACCATAGTTTATTGTTTTTTTCATAATCTGCTATTATTTTCTGATGATTACTTTTTTACCATTGTGAATATAGAGTCCTGGCTGAGCAGGCTTGCTGATACGGACACCTGTAATAGAATACCAGGCATCATCGGTTGTCTTCTTTACATCTGCGATGGTAGTATTCTCTATGGCTGTAACAACCTTACCGTTTACATAAACCGTTTCTCCCTGAAGAGTTGAACCTGCTTCGCCATTATTGATGACGAAACAACCAGTAAGGAAAGCAGCAGGAACCTCCAAAGAATAATAGCCTTTCTTGCCGTTATACTCAGTCTCTTCGTCGAGCTGCATCTTCACGCCAGGCCATTCTACAGAAGCCTCAGTTCCGTTATAAATATAGCAATATACATTCTTCAGGTTCTCTATTGCATTATCAAAGAATACTTTCACCTTGCCTGCCGGAGCAATCTCAATGGTCTTGGTAAAATTACCCTCTACATAATAACCATGATTTTTGAATTCCAAGTTACCATCAACCAGTTTCTGCTCACCATCATGAGTAAAGATGACACCTGTAGGGATTTCTGTTCCACCCGTATAGGTCCACTTAAAGACGTTCTTACCATCTTTAGTGCCTACTTTAGTCATGGCATCACCTGGCCAGGCAGCTTCGGTAAACTGACCATTATTGTTATTCCAAGCCCAAATCTTGGCATTGTCATAACTTGTCTCCAAGAACACGGAGATTTCGTTTTCCGTTACCACTGGTGTATAGTCTGCCGCAAGTGCTGAAACTGGAGCCATGAAGGTCATGCTCAGCAGCAATACCAGTGTACAAATCAACGTATAAAATTTCTGCATAAACAAAATGTATTAAGTTTGAATTATAAGATTTCGTTGGCAAAAATAAGAATACTTTTTGAAAAGCAGATGAAGAAAAGTTGAATAAATAGCATAAAAAAAAGACAATCGTTTGCACAATTTGCAAGCGATTGCCTTCTATTTTCTGACTTAATAATATTATATTATTAGCGCTACGCCCTAGCGCATTCAGGTTCTTTCTTTGCTAGTCCGGAATACTACTGACAGACATAGTTACAGAACAGTCCTCAGAAGCGCTTGAGCGAGATCTGGTAGAACCAAGCGAAAGTTTCAAATGAAGGAGATATGTCTTCCTCTTTTCAAAATTAAAAGGATTATTAACATCTAACAGATTTTTCTTTACCTTTACCGTATTCTGAGAAGTTCCCTGCTGTACCGTATAAGTAATCTGCAGATAAAATGCCTCTTTCTTTTCCTGAGGGATCACATAGAGATAAGAATTGGAAGCATTTTTTATTTTTGCACATGTATGGTCTAACTGAGAAGCAGTTAACTTTAAGTCGCCTCCATCTTCAGTGTCGGGAGAAGTCCAAGTATAAATCGCTCTTGTACTTTCATTTTTGACAACAGACCACCCACAGAACACATTATCTCTTTCGTCTGCCAGATTCAGGTAGCCCTTGACATCCAAAGCCCCTTCTTTATCTGTTTCTCCATACAGTTTCACCTCCTCAACTTTAATCACAGCACCATTTTCCTCTAATGCCTGATTGGCAGTGATATCAAAAGCCAAACGGGCTAAAGCATGCTTAAACTGAAAATTCACTTTACTGGCAGAAGTTGGAGATGTTGGTACTTTTGTCTTTTCTACTGCCCACACCAAATCTACAGGTTTAACAGAAGATTTAAACTCTATATAAGTAGGATTAGCTTTGTTTTCCCCGGGGGCATTAACCAGTTCTACTCCATCAATATGAGGAGCATAAGCATAGAATTCCACAGAACCATTATCTGGCCAATATTGGGTATTTGTGTATTCCCAACTATTTCCATTCCAGGTTACGTGTTCATTATCCATCATATCTGAAATTGCCCCATTAGCATGGATATGTCTTGCAAAGACACTAAATCCGGACGTTTCCTTGAGAGAAGCAAGATTGGTTACTCCAGTACGGGTTGATGTATTCGTACCAAGATAAGCATCAAAATTAATTTCAGAAGATGAAGATGAAGTTTCTTCCACGCCTTCACCAGCACAACCAGATAATACCAGCTGTGCTATCAAAACATAAAAGGCTAAACGAAGAAACTTCATCTTATTATATCTATTAATTCTTTATTTTTACCCGATACGATTAATTCCAAGAATTGATGTCGCCCTGATTGGTATCTGTCCAACCTTCAACTGTTGTTACATCGAATTCGATAGGAGTCAGACCAAGAGTCAACTTGAATGTATAAGCCTTACCCTGCTCGAAGTTCTTTTCAAGTTTCTGATAAACCGTATTTTTCATTGGTGTCGTTACACCTTTATAGCCTTCTATAGTGTACTCTACGATAACATAAAGTTCATCAGTTGCAGAAGCTGAGAAATCCTGTGGAATAACAAAGAGATAATTATCTGCTGCATTATCAGCTGCCTCTGTATTCAATACCATACCACTGGTATTGGTAAACCATTCAAAATTCAGCTTTTCATCAGTAGTTGATGGTGTCCAATTACCAGTAGACAAATCTATGTTACCCTTTGGATAGAAAGCTTTTGGGGTTCCATCTTTAGATCCTGCCAATGTAATTTTGTTCAACGTAATGGTTGTACCTGTATAATTATTATTTAACTTTACAGTATAACCAAGTCTAGACAAAGCATGAGCAAATTGGAATTTCACTTTTTTATCTGTACCAGAGTTGTTTGCCTTAGTCTGATTCGTAGCTTTAGCCCACAACAAATCTATTTGATCTTTAATAGTGGGATTAACAATAAAATCAAGTTCTTGCTTATCTTTCGTTACTTTTTTATCATACTTACTATCATATGGAGCATAAGCCAAGAAATCAATATGGCCTTGTGGTAACCAATACTGAACAGGAGAATATTTCCACTTTGTATCTGTACTAGAATAAGTTACATGCACATTGTCGAACCAATTAGAACCAAACTCCACGTCATTAGCTTCATTATAGTTACCAAACACGCCAAAGCCTTCTTCAGGCTTCTTAAGAGCATCCATATCCAGCACGCTACCACGTGAACCATTTACAGAAACTGCACTTCTTCCCAAATAGCCATCAAAGCTGATAGCCTCGTTCTTAGAAGAATTGTCTGAAAGACTGTTCAAGTCATCGCTTGAACAACTTACCAATGTCAACGCTGCCACAGCAGCAATACCCATAAATATTTTCTTATACATATTTGTTTTGATTTTTAAATTAAACTAAACTATTATAACTATTTATATGATTCTTATCATTTTACTATTTCTACAGTTCCATATCAATATCCTCAGGTTTGCCCCAATCCTGGATTGTGACGTCAAAACCGCCAGAACTTCCCTCCGAAGGCTTCACCTCAGGCAAAGGTTCAGGTACCTTAACATCTACATGAAGAGTAACCGTATAACCTAACTCTGATGAATTATCGTCTTTCTGAAACTTATCTCCAACCGCAAACTGATGTTCTATCTGCGTCTTGTTGTCTATCAACAAAGCTGAAAGAGACAATTTATTGTTGTCTGCATCAGGTTGGGTGGTTTCTGGTAGACCAAAACATTTAACCGATGTCTTCAACGTTCCTAGAGTCGCATCATTCACATCTATCGTTTTCGTCCAGGACTCCAGAAGATAAGTCACCTTGTTTTTAAGCGGTTTCCCCTGTCCCAGCAGAAATCCTTCCGAAATGCCAGTTAAGGATCCTCTTGCATAACGCAGGTATCCTATACTTGGAACTTTCACGCTGACCTGGATATGCGAAAGCACATTCCTTGGAGTTAAAGTTACCTCAGAAAAGTCTTCAGAAACCTCGAATTCATCGAGTTTATCAGAGGCAAGCCACTCGGGCTCAACCCCTATCAATTCATCATCTCCACGAGAGTACCAGCGCGATGTTGCATGCTGTACTACAGCCCGCGCTGTCTCGTAAGAGTCCATTCCTAGAAAGTCGAGTGTACCAAACTCAGTCGTACTTTGGTTGAAGACAAGAATACGATATTTTCCAGGTTCTAAGGAAAAGTCGGCATGAGTAATCTCATTGGTCAAGACAGTATGCGGAGCACCACCTGACCAGGGAAACACCATGACCGTCATACCCGTAGGCACCTCTTTATCAAACAAATGCCAATCCACATTAATCCGAACCATTTTACGGTCGCTCTCTTGCGGGCAATCGGAGTAGTCGTCATAAATGCAAGAAGCAAACAGTATGGTGAGGAGCCAACAGAGCATGAATCGATTTACACATCTTTTCATGAATGCTTCATATTTATAAAACTTCTTTTATCGGCTCAGCCAAGCCTCCGGATTGAGTTTGGCAGTCTCCTTGCGAAGCTGGAACTGGAGGATGTTTTCAGAGCCGACACTACCCAAAGCCTGACGGGTACTTACCTTCTGACCCTTATGAACGCTGACCGATTTCAGATTACAGTAAACAGAGATGTAGGCACCATGACGGACCAGCACGTTCCACATGCCACCATAACCGAAGACGGCACTCACCTCACCATCGTAGATGCTGCGAGCCACACAACCCGGCTTGCCCTGGATATTGATACCCTTATTGTCGAGCGTTACACCCTTCAAACCTTCTACATTATACTGACCGAAATGACTCACCACACGGTAACTGCCGCTGATAGGCATCGGCAACCTGCCACGGTTAGCCTCGAATCCACCGCTCAGCATGCGGTCTACCGAACTCAAGGTAGAAGCCTCCTGCGCCTCCTTCTTGGCAGCGGCAATCTCACGGGTACTGCGTTCCGCATCCATCTTCGCCTTCAACTCGGCAGCCTGTCTTTCAGCCTCCGCCTTTCTTGCAGCCTGTTCGGCAGCAGCCTCACGGGCAGCCTGTTCTGCGGCGGCACGCTTGGCAGCCTCGGCAGCAGCACGCGCCCTAGCCTGCGCTTTTGCCTTCGCCTTTGCTTCAGCCTGGGCAGCAGCCTCCTCCTGAGCCTTCCTTGCAGCCTCGGCAGCCAGTCTTGCTTCTTCGGCAGCCTTTCTGCGGGCAGCTTCGGCAGCAGCCTCACGCGCCTTGGCTTCGGCTATACGACGGGCATTTTCCCTGGCAGCAGCCTCGGCAGCAGCTTTCTTGCGAGCCAGTTCCTCGGCACGTTTCTTGGCGGCAGCAGCGGCAGCGGCCTTCTTCTTAGCCTCGGCAGCAGCACGGGCACGAGCCTTGGCTACTTCCTGAGCAATCAAGCGGTCAATCTGAGCGTTGATTGCCGCATCTTTCTGACGCTGGTCGGCGATGACAGCCTGAATGGTCTTCTGCTGTTTCTGCAGTCCCTGCACCATTTCCTGCTGCTGGGTCTGCTTACCTTCCAAAACCGTCTTCTCCTGCTTACCCTTATATAATAAGGTGTTCTTATGTCCCTTTACATGCTGCAACTGCTGGTGCTTCTCGTTCACCTGCTTCTGCTTAGCCTTTACAGCCTCGCCCTGCACCTTCTGATAGGAAGAATACTGGCGGATGAAGGAAAGGCGGCGATACATCTGTGTCAGATTCTTGGCACTGAAGATGAACATCAGCTTGTCCTGAACCGTATGATGACGGCTCATATAGCGCATGGAACGGATATACTTGTTCTTGCGGTCCTGCAACTGTTGCTGAAGCGTTTTCAACTGCGCCTGCAGAATGCCGATATTGCCGTCAATATGATGGATATCCTTCTGGATACCGTCAATCTTCTTCTGGCGCTGGTCTATTTCTCCGTTCAGCGCCATCAGGTCTTCAAGACGTTTCTTCACATCCGCCTTATTTCTCTGCAAAGCCTGCTCCTGCTCTCTGATCTTCTTCTGGATAGAAGCGCGCTGTCCCTGCAAACCTCGGATAGAGGCATTGCTATAGGTTGCCGCCTTGCGTTCTGCTCTGGTTGGCGCAGCCGGTTTGTATGTCTTTCTGACCGCATGACTTCTGCTGTTCGTCTTTCTGGCAGGAGTAGCAGCCTTCTTTTTCGCAGTTACGGCAGTCTTTCTCACCGGCTTCTTCTGGGCAGAATGCTTCTGCGCAAAAGGTGCGAGCGAGAAGGTGATTGCCATGATGAATAATAAGATTCGCTTCATTTCTTATATTAAAAACCCATGTTCTATAATTTCAAACTCTTGATGAGCATCTACATACTCAATATCTTGCTGAGCACATCTGTTGGAGAAATCTGCTTGTATTTGCTGGAAATCTCTGTCTGAGTACTCCACTTGCTGTCGGTCTTCACCTGATTCAATTCCAGACTGATCTTAGCCTCCTGCTTTTTCCTGGTAGCAGTAGTGGTCATCGCCAGATTCAGGGTGGCAGGGAACATCTTGACGCCTACACTCTTGAAGTTGCCGTAGTCGACGTGGAGATTGGAGGTACCGTTCTGCGCACTCTTATAGACAACATCTGCTGCTGTGATACGGCCGGTAGTGCGGTTGGCTGTCCAGGAATAGGTCATATTGCCGTTCCTGAAACTAACCGGCACAGCATCTCCTGCCACATCCAAGGTGGCATCAAACTTCTTCAGGTCTGATTCCTTCACAGTCCGTTCGCCCGGCAGGAGCAGCTGGTTCCAGAAGAGAGCCTGCAGAGAATAGAAGGAGATGCCCTGCTTCTTGAGGAAGTCTACCTGGGTATAATCTGCCTTGATATATTCCTTGTGCAGACGGTCGATGATAAGTACATGGTCGGGAGTAAACTCCAGACGGCCCACCTCTGTACCCAAGATAGGAATAAAGAGCTGGATGCGGATGATTTCATCCTTACGCATGCTCAGTTTGCCCGGCACAGTAATGTCCTTATCACCAGCCTGGAGAGTAAACGACATGTTGCCTACAATATTCCTGGTATACACCTGATTGTCTGAAACCTTCTGTACGAAAGCCAACTTCTTGAGCGTCTCACTCTGACGAGAGTCAGAACCCTTGGTGGCATTCACTTTCTGATGACTGGCTGATGAGGAGCCAGAACCCTGTACATTCTTGCTGGTTCCGCAAGAACCGAGGAGCAGGATGCTGCAGGCTGCGGCAAGCAGCATCATCTTATTCTTCTTCATTATATATTTCATCTTTCCTGATTTTTCTTCTTTCCGTTTATTTCTTCTTACCTTTTCTAACTGACTTCTTCGTAGCGGCAGGTTTCTGCTTTGGCGCATTACGCTTCTTCAGTTCTTCTTCGGTAATATATTGTCTGTTCTTAATCTTCCATGCCAGCACCTCAGTCTGGTTCTCTCCGGTATAGGCTTTCTTCCAGAAATCTACGGATTCATCGGCCATACCATTCATATAATAGATATCTCCGGCATGTTCCAGAACCGTACTGTTATCTGCGGTGGAATCGCGGTTTTTGAGTGCCTGGTCTATATAGGTCTTGGCATCAGCATAGCGTTCTTCCATAAAGAGAATCCAAGCATAGGTATCCAGATAAGTACCGTTGTTCGGCTCCGCCTTGATGGTCTTGTAGCTCATCGACTCAGCCTTATGCAGGTCAACGCCCTTCTCGCTCAGATAGTAGGCATAGTTGTTCAGCGCCATCACGTTGTCATCTTTCCATTGCAGGCAGGAGTCGTAAGCCGCAAAGGCTTCCTGCTCTTCACCTTTCTTATGAAGGATATCGCCGATTACGGCATAGAGGTCAGATACCAGGTCGGCAGGCGACTGTGCATTCACCTGCGCCAATCCGAGACGGAACTCACGGAGCGCCTCGTCTTCCTTATCTTTCTGATAATACGCCATTCCACCGAAGTAATAGAACACCATTTCTTCGGGATTATACTCCTGAGCCGCCTTACATTGCAGGGAAACCAGGTCATATTTCTTCTCGTTCCAGAGCATCTGTACGAGTTGCATTCTGGCATTCACGTTATCCGGCGCTATGGTAAGCACCTTTTCGAAGGCACGGCAAACAGAGTCGGCAGGCATCTTCTTCAAACTCATATAAGCAGCTTTCATCTCTGCCACTTCGGCTGACGGATGAGCCACGTTGAGCGTCTTGTCAAACAGCGCAATTACCTTGGTAGAATCGCCACCTTCGCTCTCGTTTTTCTGAATAAAAGAGCGGTACATCATCACCTTGGTCTCCAGATCCGATTTCGGACTCATCAATATTTTATCGAGCATCTGCTCGGCAAGCTGTTCCTGATGGGTAGCATTATAATAGTCGTAAAGCGACATCTGGGCATAGGAGTTGTCAGGCTCTTCCTTGAGCACATCGGTAAAGCACTTGTAGGCTTCCTTCTGACGGTCGTGCTGCACGAGCCAGTTGCCCAGCATTGTCTTATACTGCATATCAAGCGGATGCTGGTCTACCAGCGACTTCAGTTCCTGATAGGCAGCCTTCTTGTCGTTCATCAGTTCATAAACTCTCATTTTAGAGAGGGTGAACTGTTCGCTTTCACCTTCTTCCACCTCAAGACGCGAAATGGTTTTGAGTACTGATTTATAATCCTTATTCTGGGAATAAAGCTGAACCAGAATGCGGAGGGCATCGGTATTATCGTGGTTTTTGGCATACAGATTCTCATAGGCATCGATGGCAAGATCGTATTTCTGACTACCTATATAATATCTGCCCAACTGCTCGGCATAGGTCTGATTCTCCGGATTCAGTTCTATCGCCTTCTGCATATAGGCAAGTGCCAGAGAATCCTGTTTGAGTTGAGAATAGAAAAGTGATTCATAGAAATAGGTCTCAGCCGCCTTCGGGTCAATCTTCCGGGCATGTTCAAAGAGGTCGAAAGCTGCCGAATAATTGCCGGCAGCCTGCTGGCGCGCTCCCTCCAGGAAGAAATAGTTGTAGCGCTGGCGGTCGTTCGGAGAGAGATGATCCTCCTGAACCGCCGGCTTCTGAACCGGCTGCACCTTCTTCTTACGGGCAAGCGACGGCATGGCTACCGAGCCCAGCAAGACCAGGCCCATTGCCCAACTGATATTTCTAAGATTCATCTTCACGATTCTAATCCTTTCTATTCTATCTTTAATAATCTGTTATTTTACACCCGTATGACCGTATCCGCCGGCTCCACGTTCGGTTTCATCGAGCTCATTAACCTCGATGAAATCGCATTGTTCGTGCTTGGCCAGCACCATCTGGGCTATACGTTCGCCATCATTAATGACGAAATCCTCTGTAGAGAAATTGATGAGCAGAACCATGATTTCGCCGCGATAATCGGCATCGATGGTTCCCGGCGTATTCAATACGGTAATGCCATGCTTCAAAGCCAGACCGCTGCGAGGACGGATCTGCGCTTCATAACCTGCAGGCAAAGCCATATAAAGACCGGTTGGCACCAGTCGTCGCTCCATAGGATGAAGCACGATTGCCTCATCGATGTTTGCACGCAAATCCATGCCGGCACTCTGAGGTGTGGCAAACGCAGGTAGAGGCTGATGCCCCTTGTTGATAATCTGTACTTTTATCATGACTTCTTCTTTTTTATCTGTGTCTGAGTTTAATAATCTGCAAAAATAAGCAATTTTGATGGAATAAATGAATTTTTGAGGATAAAAACATGTAATTTATCATATTTTATTTTGATTTGTGCTTACTTTAGTGTATTTTTGCGCTACAGAATCAAGTAATACAATAATATGGAATGGAAACAACTGATATCCAACAAGCGTTTCGGACAGGAGCATAAGCATGCCGAGCGCCATGATGATCGCTCTGAATTCAAGCGCGATTACGACCGTCTTATCTTTTCATCGGCATTCCGCCGCCTGCAGAACAAGACGCAGGTTTTCCCTTTGCCGGGCAGCATCTTCGTTCACAACCGCCTCACCCACAGTCTGGAGGTGGCAAGTGTGGGCATGTCGATAGGTAACGACATTTCCCGACGTGTCATCCAGAAGCGGCCTGAACTGAAGGATACGCTCGTCGAGGAGATAGGTACCATCGTAAGTGCAGCCTGTCTGGCACATGATTTGGGCAATCCGCCTTTCGGTCATTCCGGCGAGAAAGCCATCCAGACTTTCTTCTCTGAAGGACCGGGTCAGAAGATAAAATCAATGGTTTCATCGGAGTTTTGGGATGATATTACGCATTTCGAAGGTAACGCAAATGCCTTCAGAATCCTGACCCACCGGTTCAAGGGGCGCCGTCAGGGAGGCTTCGTGATGACCTATTCCATGCTTGCTTCCATCGTGAAATACCCGTTTGCAAGCAGTCTTGCAGGGAACCACGGCAAATTCGGTTTCTTTGCTTCCGAAACGGAATCTTATAGGAAAATTGCCGATGAATTGGGCATTTTTTGCAAATCTGCACCGGGTGAGCCTCTCAAATACGCCCGCCATCCACTTGTATATATGGTAGAAGCTGCCGACGATATCTGCTACGAAATCATGGACATCGAAGACTCCCATAAGCTCAAGATTCTTTCCTTTGCCGAGACCGAGCACCTGCTGCTGAGTTTCTTTGATGAAGAAATCCAGCAGAAGATACGTCAGCGCATCATCGACGAAGAACTGACTGACGAAAACGAGAAAGTGGTTTACATGAGAGCCAGCGTCATCGGCAAACTGGAGAACGAATGTGTAGCAGCCTTCCTGGCTCACGAAGAGGAAATCCTTGCCGGAACTTTCGAGGGCAGTCTCATCGACCATATTTCCGAGCGCCAGAAAAAGGCATACAAGGAATGTGAGAAGATCTCCTACTCTAAGATTTACCAAAGCAAGCCGGTACTCGACATCGAACTGTCGGGTTATCAAATCATGGCAACTCTGATGGAGGTTTTCATCGAGGCAGCCGTCAACCCATCGCGCTTCTACTCCAAACAGCTCCTGCGCCGGGTAAGCAGCCAGTATGATATAGAGAACGAGAATCTGGAGGAGCGTATCATGGCGGTAATTGATTACATCAGCGGCATGACCGACATCTATGCGCTCGACATCTATCAGAAGATCAACGGTATCAGTCTGCCTATTGTTTAAGGAGTTCAAACATACCAACGCAGCGAAGCTTAGCCCCGACTTTTGGATAAAAATAGCCATCAATAGCCTTGACTTTTGGATAAAATTAACTATTGTTTGCCTTGACTTTTGGATAAATGTTGTATCTTTGCACTGAAAATCAATAAATTACGCAAAATGACATATTACAAACGAAACATAGATAAAAAACTCCTGGAATGGAAGGTTTCTCAAAGAAGGAAACCTTTGCTTATACGTGGAGCCAGACAAGTAGGAAAATCTTCTGCTGTACGTCAGTTAGGCAAAGAGTTTAAATACTTTGTAGAGATAAATTTAGAGAGCCAACCATCCATAAGAGGACTCTTTTCAAAGGATATTGACGTGCATAGAACGTGTGAAGGCATAAGTGCAACTACCGGAATTCCAATAATACCTGGAGATACTCTGCTCTTCATAGACGAGATACAAGTTAGTCAGGAAGCAATCATGTCGCTCCGTTATTTTAAAGAGGATTATCCGGAACTACATGTCATCGCTGCCGGCTCATTGTTGGAATTTACCTTAGAGGAGCTTCCTTCCTTTGGAGTGGGGAGAATACGTTCACTATATATGTACCCTTTTTCCTTTGATGAATTTCTCATGGCACAGGGACTGGATACCACTATAAGCTACAAGCAGCAAGCTTCACCCTCATCTCCACTTCCTGATGCCGTTCATAACAAACTGGTAGACCAGTTGAAGACCTTCTATCTGGTGGGTGGTATGCCTGCTGCAGTTACAGAATGGATTGAGACCAAAAGTTATTTGGAATGCGCTCATGTCCATAATGATATTCTGGATACCTATCAGGATGATTTTGCCAAGTACAAGTCGCGCATATCTCCAGCTTTATTGAGAAAGGTCTTGCGTTCCGTTGCTTTGCAGGCTGGCAGTAAGTTTGTTTATAGACAGGTTGCCGATGATGTTCATTCTTCGATCATCAAAGATGCACTTCATCTATTGACATTGGCGGGACTCATAAAGCCGGTAACCCATACTGATGGAAATGGAGTTCCACTTGGTGCAGAAGAGAATTGCAGCTATAGGAAATACCTTTTCTTAGATTTAGGGCTGATGCAAACCATGTTGGGTACTCCTGCAGCTAATATCCTTTTGGCTTCGGATGTTGATTTTGTCAATAAAGGGGCGGCTTCAGAAATGTTCGCTGGCTTGGAACTCGTCAAGAATCACGACTGTTTCCAAAAGGCAGAGATGTACTATTGGCAGAATCTGTCAAAAGGAGCCAATGCAGAAATTGATTATCTGGAAGCGAAGGATGGTGCGGTTATACCGATAGAAGTGAAAGCTACTACCAGGGGCAGCATGCAAAGTTTATGGCTATTCATGAGGAAGAAAGCACTCCATCATGCAGTTCGTACATCCTTAGAGAATTTTGGAGAGTTTGAATACATTGATAAAGAATCTCAAAATGCTTGTCGCCACGTAGATGTAATCCCACTTTATGCAATGAGTAATTTATGCAAACTAAGCGTTGTATCGAAAGGGGATTAATAGCAACGTCAGACGTAAGAGGCCAAGGTTAGCAAGGCTTCATTCGGTACAGTATCTTTACAATTATACCTTCCAAAAGAGTGCAGAAATTTGAATCAAAACAGGCTTAACAAAGGTTACATATTGGGGCAGCATAACGAATATGCTGCCCCTTTTTCCGTATTATCTGCATCACCCGAAACGGACTTTCGGGAGGCTCTGGGTGACGGAAAAGAGTGACTATCTGGCTACAAATTCAGCTAGAGAAGATAAAAAGCAGGAATTACTAATTTTTGTAAAATACCAGAGAAAAGAGCCATTTTTATCGGGAATAGCCCCTTTCAGGTGTCGCATTCCCCCACCAATGCGACACCTAAATGATAGCAATGCGACACCTAGGCAGGGGAATGCGACACCTTTTTCCAAATTATTTTTGTATATTTGCAGCATGGTTGCGAGATTGGAGCCATGCCGGAATGCTGTTCGGCACACCTGTTCATCATGCAGGCAAGCCTCTTATGTTTCCAGGAATGGTTTTCGTTCTGATGATCCAATGGGAATGATGGTGAAGCCTATCCCATCATAGAGGAAAGCTCCTGGTCTTTGCGATAAATTGGTAAGCAGATATATAAGATAAAATATTAACATTAATCATTTAACAACAAAACGTGTATGAAAAAGAAACAATTACACAAATCGAATTGGCTCGTCATGATGCTGCTGCTCGTGATAGCTATCCTTATGCCTTATGGGGGGGGCATGGGCACAAACACCAACGAAGCCTACCAGAGGTGATGGCTCAGTAGACAAACCTTATGAGATATCCTCTGCTGCCGAACTGGCGTGGTTCCGCGACTATGTGAATAATGAATCTCAATATGTTTCAGCCACGCTGACTGAAGATATTGACTTGTCAGAGTTCTGCCATGCGGCTGATGCCGCCACAAATACAGAAGAGCTCAGCTGGGATCCTATCGGTAATAGCAGGATGTATTGTGGAACGTTCGACGGCAACGGGAAGACGATTCGCAATCTATACATCAATAGCACCATTATTTATAAAGGTTTCTTCGGCTATGCTAATAGTGGCAGTATTAAGAACATCACTTTCGACAATGCGAAGGTGAAGAACACTCATTATAATGGTACAGGAATATTGACAGGAGTTTTTGAGAAATGTACTATTGAAAACATCAAGACCTTGGCAAACTGTTCGGTAGAAGGAACTGAAAATACAGGCGGAATTGCAGGAACAGGAACGGGCAACATCAGCAACTGCGAAAACCGTGCAATGGTGAATGGTACAAATAATGTAGGAGGTATTGTAGGCAACTCTTCCGACAATACCATCTCTTCATGCGCCAATTACGGTGCTGTAACAGGAACGGAATCCGGTGTTGGAGGCATGGTCGGATTTTTTATCTCAGGAACCATTCAGAACTGCGCCAACTATGGCGATATATCGGGGGCTGACTGTGTCGGAAACCAGATAGGATATGCTAGTATATGCAATCTGAACAATGTGCTTGGCATTGGAAATGTTAATGCGACAACTTCTCAATCAGGTCTCCTTGCTGGAGTAATCTGGGATTCCTCCAGCACCGCCGCTGGCATCTTGGCATACAACAGCAGTGCAAAACTTACGATTAATGGAATTGAGCAGACTGGTGATGCCGTCAAGGCTATCGGAACAAGTTCATTATCATCTACAGGAAGGATAAAGGCATTTACTGCAGAACAGTTGAAGAGTGGATTGGTTGCTTTTTTACTCCAGGGAAATGGCTCTGAAAGTGCAAAATGGGGACAAAAACTGAACACAGACGATTATCCTTTACTTAACTCTGCGGATAAGGTGTATTCGGATCGTCCTATGATAATGAAATGCTCAGGCGAGTTGGAAGGCACAGGTACATTTACCAACACAAAGCCAGCACAGGAGGGCACATTCACGATGCAGCATGGCAATAGTATCATACATCACGAATCAGTGGATGTTACTTGCACAGTAGATGGCACAATTGAATATTGGGAATGTGATGTTTGCAATGAGACTTACTTAGATGAAAAATTGACACAACCAGTAGGTAACATTATCAAGGAGGCTGCCACTGGTCACAACTATGATGAGAACGACAAGTGCACGAAGTGCCAGAAAGAAATTCAGTTCGTTAAATTGGGCAACAATAACATAACGATCGAAAAGGTATTTGGTTCGAGGACGAAAATCAGCGGTTACAATCTTTATAAATTTACAGCCCCAGAAGAGGGAGCATTGCTGGTAACGGCAGACAGCCACGGCGAAGACACCTATGGCACCCTATGGGACAGCCGCACGGCTAAATACTTGATTAAAAAAGGTAGTGGTAATGGTAAAGACTTCAAAATCACCTACGATGTAAAGAAAGGCACCACTTATTATATCGGTGCCAGAGAGCATGATGGCGATGCCATCGAAGGCAAGGTCACGCTCTATGTAAATTTGATAAGTAATCAACTACCTACAGGCGTGACTGGTAAAGGAACCGAGGCGGAACCTTTCATGCTGAAGACGGCAGAGCATCTGGAGTGGTTCCGTGACTACGTGAATGTAGGTAAGTCAAGTGCCTGCGCAAAGATTGCTGATGATGTGGAAGAAATTGATATGAGCACTATATGCCATAAGGCTGATGCCGAAAAGCAGGTAGCAGAGCTCAGCTGGACTCCTATCGGTAACTATTCTAAGCAGTATCAAGGAACGTTCGACGGCAACGGGAAGACAATCCGTAATCTCTTCATCAGCTCCACCTCTGATGAAATTGGTTTCTTTGGCTATGCTGCTGATTGCCGCATCAAGAACATCACTTTCGACAATGCGAAGGTGAAGGGCAATGATAATTGTAGTACTGGTATTTTGGCAGGATGTGCAGGTTCTTGTGTGATTGAAAATATCAAGACCACAGGAAACTGTTCGGTAGAAGGAAAATATGAGACTGGCGGAATAGCAGGAAGAGCTAATGGCAACATCAGCAACTGCGAAAACCATGCAATAGTGAAGGGTTTACATTCTGTTGGTGGTATTGTAGGTATCTGTTTCGATTCAGAAAATTCCATCACTTCATGCGCCAATTATGGTGCGATAACAGGCACGGACCAATTCGTTGGAGGTATAATTGGATATTTTGGTGAAGGAAGCCTCCAGAACAGTGCCAATTATGGCAATATTACGGGAGATGCTCGCGTCGGAAACTTGATAGGATATGCTAATATATGCAATATTAACAATGTGTTGGGTATTGGCAATATTACTGCTAACTATGCAGATTGTAATGGTCTCATTGCTGGAGTAATCTGGGATTCCTCCAGCACCGCTTCTGGCATCTTGGCATACAACAGCAGTGCTAAGATGACCATCGATGGAACGGAACTGACGGGTGATGCAGTCGTGGCTATCGGAAGTGGCTCATTGACCTATCTTGATGGTAAGAATGAAGCAGACGTGGTCAAGGCATTCACCCCTGAGCAGCTGAAGAGCGGTGAAGTGGCTTACCTGCTCAATGGAAGCAAATCAGAAGGCGAACTGGCATGGTATCAGAAACTCGGCACAAATGCTTATCCTGTACTGAAAGCTGCAGAGGGCAATACTGTATATCATGGATCATTCCGTTACTGCGACAATACGGCTGCCTCATATAGCAACAGCACTTCTGAGGATGTGCTGGTTCACCAAATGTCTGCCACCTTGGCAAGTCCAGAGCATGACGCCGACGAGCATATCTATCACATGGGCTGCCGCAACGAGGGCTGTACTCAGCATAAGTATGTTGCCGACAAGGCAGGAAACATCGTGGTGACAAAAGATGAGAACAGCAAGTTTGTGGCAACCGATGACCTGACACTCGCCGACGGCGAGGACTTCAAGGACTATGAGACGTTCACCTCCAAGACCATCTCTTACAGCCGAAATATCCCTGAGGGCGCTGCCTGGGGAACTCTCTGCTTGCCTTTCGCCATTGACCAGAGCCAGGAAACAGAATGTAAGTTCTATCGTCTCACAGGTATTGACAATGATAATAAATGCATTACTCTTGAGAGTTATGAAGAAGGAGCAGTAATCCCTGCCGGCACTCCGGTGCTCTTCAAGATGAATGAGGGTGAGACATCACTTAGTCTTTTTGCAAGCAATACAGAAATCATAACTGCCCCAATAGTAGGAACAGCCTCAGATGTCAACCTCGTAGGTTCATTCACCAAGATTGGCGGCAATGACAATCAGGGTCTTGATAAAAACGACTACATCATTGGTAAGGACAAGTTCTGGCGTGTCTCTGACTTGAATGATGGCAATGGCGTGGGCATCAAACCGATGCGTGCATATATTCATCCTACCAATGTATCTCAAGCAAGAGCAGCCATGCTGAGCATCGGAAAGGGTGATGGCACGACAGCCATTGACGACCTCAACGCTATCAGCAACGATGCCAATGCAGAATACTATGACGTGAATGGTCGTCGTACCAATGGTCTGCAGAAGGGCTTGAACATCGTGAAGCGTGGCAGCAAGACCTATAAAATCATGGTTAAGTAAAGGATTTTAAAATCAAAAGGATATGAAAAAGAAAGAATATACAAAACCTGAGATGCAGGTTGTAAACATCACCTCTTGCACCCTCCTCGCAGCATCTACCCTATATCAAGGAAGAGCTGATAGCGGTAGTAGTCCAGCAAAAGATGATGATGACTGGTATTATGGTGAGTAACAGTCATTATAACGCCTAACAGCAAAATACAGAAAGAGGGTGTGTCATAAATACATGATTACCCTCTTTCACCCGCACCTCACGGGAAACGACAAGGGTCTATATGCCACGATGAAAAGGGGGCGTATAGACCCTTGATTATAGGATGATATTCGTAATCAACATCTCCGCTATTATATTTATTATGAATTGCTCAGATTCTTAATGATTTTCAAAGGGAGCTGTATCACACTTCAGTCAAGCAACTCAAGTAGTTCAATCAAGCAACTCAAGTAGTTCAATCAAGCAACTCAAGTAGTTCAGTAAGCGAGTTCAGACGTCTCCGTCTGCTGATTCAGACGTCTCAGTTAGCTGATGCAGACGTCTCGATAAGCTTACAGATACGTCTCCGTTAGCTTACGCAGTAATATCCGTAACCCGATGCAGCCATATCCGTAACCCGATACAGTCATATTCGTAACCCGATGCTGCCATATTCGTAACCCGATACTGCCATATAAGTAACCCGATGCAGCCTTCGTATGAACAATTTTTATGTAATCATCTATCATCCATCACGATTTACATCTCTTACACCCCTTAACATACTGATATTCGGGAACTTAAATAGCGTGATAGATACTTCAAAAACGGGAAAATCCATCACGCTATCCATCACGATTTGGGTAAGCGGCTCGTAAGCGGCTCCGCGTTTATACCTTGCATAATTCAAAAAAAGCAGTAACAGCTGATTAAACAAATGCTGCTACTGCTTTTTCCATCGGTCAGGAAGTAAGTCTCTATATTTCTCCAGTGGGGTATTCGGTTGCCATTCAATGGTCTTTTCTATGACATCGCTAATGTATTCAAACAGATTGATGCCATTCAACTTGCATGAAATAGCTATAGAATATAGGATAGCTCCCCGTCTTGCTCCTTCGTGCGAGCCAAAGAACATAGAGTTTCTTCTTGATAGTGATATGTACCTCTGGATTCTCTCAATGTAGTTGTTATCGAGAGCCGTATCACCTCTTTTGAAGATGTCACAAATGGCATTATATTCATTAAGGGCATAACCGACCGCCTGCGCCAAGGTAGACTTGGGCAGCAAATCCTTCCTGGAAGATATTTCCTCCAGTTTCTCCAATAAATCCTGTAAAATGTCCGGTGCATATGACTGCCGATAGGCTAGATGGTCTTCAACGGTCCATCCATTTACCCCAACCTTATGTTTTTTGTCTTCTTGATAAAACCTGTTGATGATATCTACGACTTCCTGAGCATCCTTGTCCTCCTTGCCGCAGTCGATGAAGTCTCTCTTGACATGCTGTAGGCAGGCGATTCTCATAATGTCAGGATAAGCATCCGACTCCAGTTTCCGGTAAGGAGCATATGCATCACTCTGTATGGTACCTTTATAATCAGAGAATACGTTAAGTATGACCTGCTCAGAGCGTGAACCATCCTCATATACGAAGAAGACAAGTCCCAGTTTAGGCGCACTTACAGCCCAGAGGTAGCCTTTCTTCGAACCCTTGTCCGTAGGCTTTGTCTTGGCTAACAGCACTTTATGGTATGTCTCGTCTGCCGAGACATAATCCTGCTGCAACACTACTTGGCAGATAGCCTTATAGAAGTTTTCCAGTACATCGGCACTTCTGGCAATCAGCTTGTTTGCCGTAGCTTTCCTTAACGTAAACCCATTGTCGGCAAAGTATTTGGTAATTCGCTCTACCGGCATGGAATAGATGTATCGCATCTGCAGGAGACCTGCTGCAAAGGAAGGTGAATAGGAAGAATTCAACAACAGAGCCGGCGGAGTCTTCCCCGGATACATGATACTTCCATCCGTATAAGTGTTGATGTGATACACGGTCTTGATGAACTTGATGGGTTCCATGCTGTAACGTATACAGGTACGAGTCCCGAAGAGACGCAACGTCTTCAAAAGCTCTGCATCCATGACTGGATCTATCGTAACATGCACCTCTTTCATCTCGTAATGCATGTCACGCTTGGCACCGTTGTTTTTGCGTGCCTTTCTCTTTTCGGCCTGCTCTGTTTTCTTCTTGTCAAATTCCTCCTGGGTCATCGAGGCTTGTGGATTCTTTTCCTGACGTTCGGACTTCTTGCCTGAAACGAGCTTGCCGAGTGCCTTGTTCTGACGATTCGCTTTGTCAATGGCGATTCCTTTCTGGACGAGTAGTTCTTCTAATGACTTTATACGTTCAATGAGTTCGTTGACCTGTGTAGTCAACGAACTCACTGTATCATTAGCAACTCTTAGTTGCTCCTTTAGAAGTTCTATAATTTCGTCCTTTTTCATAGTGCAAAGGTACGAAAAAATATCGAGATATGCAAATATTCTTATATATTATTTTTTTAGTTATTTTATTGATACACAATATATTAGAGTTGTCTTGCTGCTACTATAGATTGAGTCTCTTTCTATATTTCATGCTTTTTAGGCAAATTCCGCTCATGATGGCCGATAGTGTCCTGTACGGCATTTTGCATTGTTTGTTCTTGGGGTCAAAGAATGGCAATTCAAAGGTTCCTCGCTCCAGTCGCTTCTGGTACAGCAAGAAACCATCGCCATCCCATTTGAGCAATTTTACCTGCTGGCGGTTCTTGGAGAAGAAGATGAATACCGCACCACCAAGTGGCGGAAGTTCCATCTCGGTTCTCACTATCTGATACAAGCCATTTATGCCCATGTTCATTCGTACGTATCTCTGGCAGACATAGTACTGGGTACTCTCATTCAATCCAAACATACTGCATCCTCCTTCTCATAAAGTTTCATCAACGCCATAACAGACTTGGCACATCCTTTTTTAACGGAAACCAAAGTTCCATTTGGAAAGGTTATGTTTATGCCATAAAGGAGGTCTTCCATAGGAAGATCTATGGTAGGAGGTTCCATAGGCACGAACATCATGCCTGTACTTGATGTAGATGCTTCTGCTTTTTCTCTGCGGGCTGCCTCCTGGGCTTGGCGGATTTCCTGCTTGGCACGTAAAACTGAATATCCTTTTTCGCACATCCAGTTCATCATGGTGCGATGATTTATATGTCTTTCCTTCAAGAAAGGAGTAAGTTGAGCCTTGGGGTTTCGATTCAGATAGACTAAGAAGGAACCCCAAGCCTTCTCAAAACGTTCGTTTGCTGTCATAATTTGTTTGATTTTAAAATGATGGTGCAAAGGTACGAATAAATGAGAAGTCTACAATGGTATAAACGCGGAGCCGCTTACAAATCGTGAGGGATAGCGTGATGGATATTGTAAACTTTTTGTCAACCCATCACGCTAAGCAAAAGAGATAACAGTCTTATTATCAGATATTTAAATCTTCAAGAAACTGAAAACGTGATGGATGTGATGGATAAAACAGATTTTTTCTTCTCACTTATTCATCCACCTGCTCATAATAATAAGAATAGTCTATGCCCTTCATGAAGGCTTGCAATTTCAACTGGTTAGTAGCACTAACCAGTTCATTATTTTCTTTCTTCAGCTTAGTCTTCAGATACTTCCAGTAATTACGGTTCTTAGAATAATCATCCTGCTCATTCAATACGCCGATAATATCCAGCACAGAGAACCACCACTTGTTGAGTTCCCCGTCCCAAACCGCTCTTACCTCCCGGTCTTTATAAAATCTGATTGATATTTTTCGGTCCATACAACTACACTTTTCGACACATGAAATCATGCTATCATCACACTTTTCGACACATAAAGCCAAAATTCCGCTGCCTTTTCCGAGAATCATTAAGACTATTTAACCGAGGCAAGCAGTTTTTACAGAAAACAAAAATCCCATGTTTCTATTGCCAATAAGCAATAAGAACATGGGATTCTGCGGTATAGGTTAGATATTTTTTTCCTTATAAATTACTTTATTGGCTCCGCTCGTAATCTTCAGAGCCTCAGGATGTTCCTTAATAAAACTATTGATGTGGCGAATTCGCTTCTCTTCGAGAATCTCATCGATGGCGATGAGGATACCAGTCTCCTCTACATCACCAAAACCATAGTTGATGGCGGTACCAAAAAGCTTCATCGTAGGACTGAGACTCATGTAGGCATTAACAAGAGGAGGGATATTATAACCCAACTTGCGAACTTCACGGTTCAGGATACGATAGTCTGCCTTGAAGTCATCTTCTGTAAAGATGGCAGCCAAATCACTCTCCGGAGTATCCAATTTCAGCGGTTTCATCGGGATTACGAGGTTCTCCTTGTCATCAAAATGCTTCTTGAGGAAATAGAGAATCATGTCACGGCCACGACGGATGTAAGACGGATACATCGTCATCTTGCCGAAGAAATATTTTACTTCCGGATAGAGAACCGTCAAGGCGCCCAAACCATCCCAGAGATTGTCAAGAGCAAAGATGCTCTTGGTGTTGGTACGCACATTCTGATATTCGAGCGAAACGAAGGAACGGCCCAACTCTACGGTATAAGGCATATACTCCTTGAGGAACTTGTCGGAGAAATGAAACATGTGGCTGGTTGCCAGCTTAGGCTGTCCCTTCTCATCGAGCAGCCAGTCCTTACCCAGGAGATAACGGTAACCGCCGATAATCTCATCGGCTTCAGGGTTCCAGACAATCAGCTGCTTGTAACAGTTGTCACCAAAGTCGAACTCATCAAGATCCATAGATTTGCCCGTTCCACCTCCCGCCTCACGGAAAGCGATTTCACGAAGTCGACCAATCTCTTTCAGCACATTAGGCGAATCATTAGCCGTAACGATGTAAATCTCGTTATGGCTCTTATTGGTCATTCTCAGTTGTTTGTCGGGTGTAAGCTCGCTCTTCAGGAGCTCACGGTCAATCGGTTGGATGATTTCTTCTTCCATATTACTCTTCTTATATGCTATGATTCTACGATTTCGTTAATATAAAACAATTCTTCCGGGTTTTGCAAACCATTAAAGTTCATAAACCCTGTCTTCAACATACTGCGCCCACTCTGTAGCCGACTTGCTCTTATCAAAAGTCTGCCAAGGAATCGGCTTGCCGATAGAGATGCGGAAATGCTTGCCCACATTCCTGTACATCTCGTCAACCAGGAACAGCATGGCGAGATTGAACGGCAGATACTTGTCGCTAAATCGGGCGATGCGGTAGAAACGCTCAGAGTTGCGCCCTCCGAAATGGATAGGCACCACATCGCGCTGATATTCTACACTCTTAGAGATAAACGTCTTCTTCCAAGGCAGGTCGTGGATGGTTCCATCCTTGCGCTTGCGGCTGTTCAAGCCTGCCGGAAACATCAGCATGTGGTTGTCACTCTTGAAGCCCGCCTCCACCATACGTGGGAAATCGCGGCTCTGGCGACCCGTCTTGTTGATGCCGATACTTACAGGTTTCAAACCCGGCAAGTTGAGCAGAAGATCATTCACCAAATAGCGGAACTTGCCATCATAGTGCTTGCCGATGATGGAACCGAGACATACGCCGTCCTGTCCGCCCAGAGGATGATTGGAAACAAAGGTATAGAGTTTGCCGTCGTTCTTGTCAGGCAGGTTTTCCAAGCCTACGATTTCAACATCCATCTTCAGATAGCGCACACATTCGGTGAGCCATTCAGTACCTGAAAGGCCACGGCTTTCCCACAAGAACCTGTTCACCTCGTCCTCGTGAATAATCTTCTTGAGCCAGGAAACCAGGAAGCGCGGTACGAATTTCACCTTGCTTCCCATCTTGCTCTTAAGAATCTTATCTATGTCTATCGTTTTCTCTATTGATTCACTCATGTTTGCTAAAACTTATATAAGTAAGTGCAAAAGTAACTCAACTTTTTCAAATACGTGCCATTTTTTCCAAAAAAATAGCAAAAAAGCGAAAATTTATTAGTTTTTTAAAACTATCACGACAAATCGAGCCCATTTTGCACGTATTTTTGCAAAAACATCACACTTGATGAGAACAAAAAGGCGATGCCCGAAACAGGAAGGTGAAGTTGACCAAAAACAACTTTTTCATTAAGTTTTATAAATTTTGTGGGAAAATGTAAGGCTATATGGAGATTTTTATGTACCTTTGAACCCAAATTTATACACTAATAAGTACGCACGCAATATTATAACGCGATAAGACAGCAAAAAGATATATGATAAAGACAGCAGAAACATATCACGTACCGGTGCTCCTCAAGGAGAGCGTTGACGGGTTGAACATACAGCCAGGAGGCATCTATGTAGACGTAACCTTCGGTGGCGGCGGACACTCCAGAGAGATTCTGTCGCGCCTGACGGAGGGGGCGCACCTGTACAGCTTCGACCAGGACGCCGATGCAGAACGCAACGTGGTGGCAAACGAGAACTTCACCTTCGTATGCTCCAACTTCAGATTCCTGAAAAACTGGATGCGCTACTACGGGGTAGACGGACTCGACGGACTGTTAGCCGACCTGGGCGTATCGAGCCATCACTTCGATGACGAGACCCGCGGTTTCTCCTTCCGTTTCGACTCCCCACTCGACATGCGCATGAACAAGCGTGCTGGCAAGACTGCTGCCGACATCGTAAACGAATATGACGAAGGTGCCCTTGCCGACATCTTCTACCTATACGGTGAGCTGAAGAACTCGCGCCGCATCGCCTCGGCACTCGTCAAGGCAAGAGCCGAGAAGCCCATCCTCACCACCAAAGACTTCATGGCAGCCGTAGAGCCCCTCTTCAAGCGGGAACGCGAGAAGAAAGACATGGCAAAGCTCTTCCAGGCGCTGCGCATAGAAGTGAACCACGAGATGGACGCCCTGAAAGAGATGCTCCGCTCAGCCACGGAACTTCTGAAACCGGGAGGAAGGCTCAGCGTCATCACCTATCACTCGCTGGAAGACAGAATCGTAAAGAACATGATGAAAGCGGGCAATGCAGAAGGCAAGATAGAGCAGGACTTCTTCGGAAGAATAGAAACCCCTTTCAAACTCGTGAACAACAAGGTAATCGTTCCCGATGCCGACGAGCAGGAAAGAAACCCTAGGAGCAGAAGCGCCAAACTAAGAATAGCAGAAAAGAAATGATAAACGATAAAGACATAAACATCAGTGAGAAGCCTATAGCCGAAGAAAAGGCACAGGCATCACAGGAACCGCCGAAGCAGGAAACTCCGCAGCAGGAGCCACAGCAGCAGGAGGCGCCACAGGCTTCGCTCAAGGAAGTGATTGCCAAGCAAGCCATTGAGGAAGAGGCTTCAGGATCATCGAGCTTTACGCTGCGAAAGATTCTGGGTGGAGACATTCTTACCGCACAAATCATACGCCGGCAGATATGGCTCGTTATCCTCATCGTGTTTTTTGTCATTATCTACATATCCAACCGATACAATATCCAGAACGATATCATCGAGTTGGACAAACTGCAGAAAGAACTGCAAGACACCAAATACAAAGCGCTGTCTACAAGCAGCCAGATAACAGAGAAGAGTCGTGAAAGTAATGTGCTCGACATGCTGAAAAACAACAAAGACAGCGTGCTGCACATCGCTACCCAACCTCCATATATCATAAACGTACCCGAAGAATGAGCAGCAAATTTGATCACAAGAAAGTAATGCCCCGCTACAGCGCCATCGCCATCATCATGACGATTTTCGCCATAGCCGTAGTGGGTAAAGCGCTCTACATCATGACCGCCAAGCATGATTACTGGATGAAGGTGGCAGAACGGCAGAAGAAGGATTCCGTGACCGTAAAGCCAAACCGAGGCAACATCTTGAGCTGCACAGGACAGCTGATGGCAAGTTCGCTGCCGGAGTTTAAGGTTTTCATGGACTTCAAGGCGCTGAAAGATGCAGAAAACGACTCGCTGTGGGATGCCAAGCAAGACTCCATCTGTCTTTGCCTGCACCAGATATTCCCGAACCTGAGCGAGTCTGATTTCAAGAAGCACCTCACCGAAGGTCGCGCCAAGATGAGCCGCCACTGGCCGGTTTATCCGAAGCGTGTAGACTATAACACCTTCACCGAGATAAAGGACATCCCTGTATTCCGCCTGAAACCCTACCAGAGCGGTTTCCACTGGGAAGAATATAATGCCCGAACCAGAACTTACGGTTCGCTGGCAGGCCGTACCATCGGAGCCATGTATGGCGCCAAGGATACTGCCCGCTTCGGTCTGGAGCTGAGTTACGACTCCATCCTGCGAGGCACCAACGGTATCGTGCATCGCCGCAAGGTGCGCAACAAGTTCCTCGACATTACCGATACCCCTCCTATTGACGGAGCCGATATCATGACCACCATCGATGTGAGCATGCAAGACCTTGCCGAACGCTCACTCATCGACGAGCTGAAGGAAATCAACGCCAATGTGGGTGTAGCCATCGTGATGGATGTACCTACGGGCGACATCAAGGCCATCGTAAACATGGAGAAATGTTTCGACGGCGAATACAGAGAAATCCACAACCATGCCGTGAGCGACCTTCTGGAGCCAGGTTCGGTGTTCAAGCCAGCCTCTATCCTCGTAGCGCTGGACGACGGAGTGGTAGACACGACCTATCACGTAGAAACCGGTGGCGGTATATGGCCGATGTACGGCAGAGAAATGAAAGACCACAACTGGCGAAAAGGCGGATACGGAATGCTGACCCTCGCACAGACCCTGTGGTACAGTTCGAACATCGGTGTGAGCCGCATCATAGACGACCATTACCGCAACAACCCGGAGAAATTCGTAAAGGGTATCTACCGTACCGGTCTGCACGACGACCTGAAGATTCCGCTGGTGGGAGCAACACCAGCCAGAATCCGCATGCCGCACAGAAACAAGAACGGACAGTATGACAACTGGGCAAAGACCAGTTTGCCATGGATGAGTATCGGATATGAGACCCAGATACCGCCTATCTCTACCCTCACCTTCTACAACACCATCGCCAACAACGGCAAGATGATGCGACCAAGATTCGTGAGCAAGGTAATGAAGAACGGAGAAACCATCATGGAATTTCCTCCTGAAGTGATGCGCCAGCAGATAGCCAAGGAGAAGAGCATCAAGGAACTGCAAACCATCCTGGAACAGGTGGTAAGCGTGGGACTGGGAAAGAAAGCCGGTTCGCCTAACTTCAAAGTGGCAGGAAAGACCGGTACAGCCCAGATTTCAAAAGGTGCCGGTGGATATAAGAGTGGCGGAACCAGCTATCTCATCAGTTTCGCAGGCTACTTCCCTGCCGATGCGCCACGCTACAGCTGTATCGTCTGCATACAGAAATCCGGTTTGCCTGCTTCGGGCGGTACGATGTGCGGTAAGGTGTTCCATGAGATTTCAGAAGGCATCATGGCGCAGAGTCTGAAAGTTGACGTAAAGGACGCCCGCGACTCAGCATCCGTCTTCGTTCCTGACGTAAAGGCAGGCAATATCCTTGCTGCCAACTATGTGCTCAGCCACCTCGGCATCAAGACCAATGCCAACTGGAGTGGCAGCTATGCCGACGGCAACCCTATCTGGGGCAAGGCAGAGCGCGTGGGTAACCACAGCATCAAGCTCATCAGGGAGAAGCAATACGGCAAGACGATCGTACCCGACATTACCGGAATGGGAGCCCGAGACGCCATCTACAACATGGAGAGCCGGGGCATCAAGACCCAGATTATAGGTAGAGGAAAGGTAGTAAAGCAGAGTCTGGTGCCGGGAACGGTCATCAAGAAAGGTGCCGTATGCAGCATTGTGCTCGAATAAAACTCAGAAACAGTTATCTGAAACCCTATATATAATAAGGTGTAGATAAAGAAATATATAGAATATAAAACAGAAACAGGATATGAAGTTACAAGAATTACTCAAAAACATCGAGCCGGTTCAGATAATCGGCGATGCTGATGTAGAGGTTACGGGAGTAAACATCGACTCTCGCAAGATTAAGGAAGGTCATCTCTTCGTTGCCATGAAGGGAACGCAGGTTGACGGTCACAAGTTTATTCCAAAGGCATTGGAACTGGGCGCAAAGTCGGTTTTGTGCGAAGACATGCCTGAAGAGAAAGTTGAAGGCGTAACTTACATTCAGGTCGCTTCGACCGAGGATGCTGTCGGCAAGGTAGCAACCCTCTTCTACGGCGACCCTTCAAGAAAGCTCAAACTGGTAGGCGTAACAGGTACCAATGGTAAGACCACCATTGCCACCTTATTATATAATATGTTCCGCAAGTTCGGCCATAAGTGTGGCTTGCTCTCTACCGTCTGCAACTACATTGAGGACGAGGCTATCCCTGCCGACCATACCACCCCAGACCCTATCGAGCTGAACATGCTCCTGGGCAAGATGGTAGAGGCTGGCTGCGAGTATGCCTTCATGGAGTGCTCTTCTCACGCCATCGCACAGAAGCGTATCGGAGGCCTACAGTTTGCCGGAGGCTTGTTCACCAACCTGACCCGCGACCACCTCGATTACCACAAGACATTCGAGAACTACCGTAACGCCAAGAAGGCTTTCTTCGACGGACTGCCTAAGACTGCCTTTGCCATTACCAATGCCGACGACAAGAACGGCATGATCATGGTACAGAACACCAAGGCTACCGTGAAAACCTACTCTACCCGCAGCATGGCAGACTTCAGAGCCAGGATCCTGGAGTGTCACTTCGGCGGCATGTATCTGGAGATTGACGGCAGAGAAGTGGGCGTACAGTTCATCGGTAAGTTCAACGTGAGCAACCTGCTCGCCGTATATGGTGCAGCCATTATGCTCGGCAAGAAGCCAGAGGATGTACTCGTAGTGATGAGTACCCTTCACAGCGTAAGCGGAAGACTGGAACCAATCCAGTCGCCAGAAGGTTATACCGCCATTGTTGACTATGCCCATACACCAGATGCACTGGAGAACGTATTGAACGCCATCCACGAAGTGCTCGAAGGCAAGGACGGAGAAGTCATCACCGTTTGCGGTGCCGGTGGCAACCGTGACAAGGGCAAGCGCCCATTGATGGCACAGGAGGCTGTAAAGCAGAGTGATAAGGTAATCATCACCAGCGACAACCCACGTTTCGAAGAGCCACAGGACATCATCAACGACATGCTTGCCGGACTCAATGCCCAGCAGATGAAGAAGGTAATCAGCATCGTAGACCGCAAGGAAGCCATTCGCACAGCCTGCATGCTGGCAAAGAAGGGCGACGTGATTCTCGTAGCCGGTAAGGGACACGAAGATTATCAGGAAATCAAGGGCGTAAAGCACCACTTCGACGACAAGGAGGTGATTCGCGACATCTTCGGAATTTCACAGAAGTAAAATCAATCAAGAAAAGAAAGAAAAATGTTATACTATCTCTTTAGATTTCTGGAGCAGTGGGGCATCACAGGTTCTCACATGTGGGGCTACATCTCATTCCGTGCCCTGCTTGCGCTGATTTTATCATTGGTAATCTCTGCCTGGTTCGGCGAGAAATTCATCAAGTATCTCAAGAGCAAGCAAATTACAGAGACACAGCGCGATGCCAGCATCGACCCGTTCGGTGTCAAGAAGATTGGCGTTCCTTCTATGGGTGGTGTCATCATCATCCTGGCTATCCTCGTACCGGTACTGTTACTCGGACGTTTGCGCAACATCTATCTGATCCTAATGATCATCACCACCGTATGGCTCGGCTTTCTCGGTGGAATGGACGACTTCATCAAGATATTCAAGCGCGACAAGGAGGGATTGAAGGGCAAATATAAGATAATAGGACAGATTGGCATCGGCCTGATCGTGGGACTGGTACTCTGGTCTTCACCTGATGTAAAGATGAACGAGAACCTCGCCATCGAGCAACAGGGACAGGAAACGGTGGTAAAGCATCGTACGGAAGCAAGAAAATCGCTGAAGACCACCATCCCATTCGTCAAGGGACACAACCTCGACTATTCCAGCATCACCAGTTTCTGCGGTAAGTACAAGGTAGCAGCAGGCTGGATTCTCTTCGTCATCATGACCATCTTCGTTGTAACAGCCGTATCAAACGGTGCCAACCTCAACGATGGTATGGACGGAATGTGTGCCGGAAACTCCGCCATCATAGGTGTGGCGCTAGGCATACTTGCGTATGTGTCGTCGCACATCGAGTTTGCCGCCTACCTCAATATCATGTATATTCCTGGTTCTGAGGAACTGGTAGTATTCTTCTGTGCCTTCATCGGAGCCCTCATCGGTTTCCTCTGGTACAACGCCTACCCTGCCCAGGTATTCATGGGCGATACGGGTTCGCTGACCATCGGCGGTATCATCGCAGTAGGTGCCATCATCATCCACAAGGAGCTGATGCTGCCTATCCTCTGCGGTATTTTCTTCGTAGAAAGCCTCAGCGTGATGATGCAGGTTTACTACTACAAGATAGGAAAGCGGAGAGGTGTGAAGCAGCGTATCTTCAAGCGCACACCTATCCACGACAACTTCCGCACACAGGACAGTCAGCTGGATCCTGACTGCAAGTATCTGTGGAAGAAGCCTCGCAACTGCTTCCATGAATCAAAGATTACCATCCGTTTCTGGATTGTAACCATCATTCTGGCAGCATTGACCATCATCACATTGAAGATCAGATAAAATACAGGCTCTTATCAGCCCGACAAGTATAGAGAATAAGACAATGAGCAAAATTGTAATTTTAGGAGCTGGCGAAAGTGGCGCAGGTGCAGCCGTGCTGGCAAAGAAAGAGGGATTCGAGGTCTTTGTTTCAGACATGTCAAAGATCAAGGATAACTACAAGAAGTTGATGGATGACCACAACATCGAATGGGAAGAAGGTCACCATACAGAAGAAAAGATTTTAGATGCTGACGAAGTCATCAAGAGTCCGGGTATTCCTAAGGAAGCACCTATGATACAGAAACTGATGGCTAAGGGTACACCTATCATCAGCGAAATAGAATTTGCGGGCAGATATACTGATGCCAAGATGATCTGTATCACGGGAAGTAACGGTAAGACAACCACTACCTCGCTGATTTACCACATCATCAAGTCGGCTGGCTATGATGTAGGTCTGGCAGGCAACATCGGAAAGAGTCTGGCCCTTCAGGTGGCTGAAACTCCTCATAAGTACTACGTCATCGAGCTGAGCAGTTTCCAACTCGACAATATGTATGAGTTCCGTGCCAATGTGGCCATCCTGCTCAACATCACTCCAGACCATCTGGACCGCTATGAGTTTAAGATGCAGAACTATACCGATGCCAAGATGCGCATCACCCAGAACCAGACAGAAGAAGACTGCTTCATCTTCTGGAACGATGATCCTATCGTTACAAAGGAGCTGGCTAAGTACAACCTCAAGTCACATCTCTGCCCATTCTCTGAGTTCAAGGAGGAAGGTTGTGTTGGCTTTATCGAAGACGGCAAATACAAACTCAACTTCCCTTCAGACTTCGAAATGCCACAGGCAGACATGAGTCTACGCGGCAAGCACAACATCTATAACAGTCTGGCTGCAGGTCTGGCATGCAACATCGTAGGCATCGACCACGAGACCCTGCACAAAGGCTTGAGCGACTTCCCTGGTGTAGAGCACCGTCTGGAGAAAGTGGGCAAGTTCCAGGGTGTTTACTATGTGAACGATTCAAAGGCTACCAACGTAGATGCATGCTGGTATGCGCTGGAGAGTATGACCACCCCTACCATCCTCATCATCGGCGGTAAGGATAAGGGAAATGACTATAACCAGATCAAGGACCTGGTAAAGGAGAAATGTGCTGGTATCGTATATCTCGGAGCCGACAACCAGAAGTTGCACGACAACTTTGACGCACTCGGCATCCCTGTACGCGACACTCACAGCATGAAGGATTGCGTGGCAGCCTGCCAGGAATTGGCAAAGCCGGGCGATACCGTACTCCTCAGCCCATGCTGCGCAAGTTTCGACCTCTTCAAGAACATGGAAGATAGAGGCGAGCAGTTTAAGGCGCTGGCAAGAGCTATCGGAGAATAACAGTTTTCAACAAATAGAACAGATAGAACTATAAAGAAATGAATAACAAGAGCATTGGTAATATTTTCAAGGGAGACAAGGTGATCTGGATGGTCTTCTTCTTTCTCTGTATGATAAGCATCGTGGAGGTATATTCTGCCTCCAGCTCCTTGTCGTACAAGACAGGAAACTACATGGCACCTGTCATCCGCCACATCTTGCTCTTGGGAGGCGGTCTGTTCACCATGATTTGCATGCTCAAGGTGAAATGCAAGTATTTCAAGATTGTTACCCCCGTCGTGATGGGCATCTCATTACTGTTGCTCGTCCTGGTCTTGGCTACCGGTCAATCTACCAACGGAGCCTCCCGATGGTTCTCTCTGATGGGCATACAGTTCCAGCCTTCTGAGATAGCGAAGGGAGCGGTAGTACTGGCTGTAGCTCAGATTCTTAGCGCTATGCAAACAACTCAGGGAGCCAACAGGAAGGCTTTCAAGTTCATACTTGTAGCAACTGCTCCATTTGTAATTCTCATCGGACTGGAAAACTTATCCACAGCCATGCTCCTCAGTATCACAATCTTAGCCATGATGCTCATCGGACGAGTGCCGATGAACCAGATTGGCAAGTTGGTGGGACTGTGCATGATTGTCATCGTCACAGCCTTTGCAGGTATCATGATAGTAGGACAGGACAAGGGCGAAGAGGGCAATAAACCGGAAAATACGCTGACAGAGAAGGTTGAGCAGGAACAGAACAAGCCTAACATGGCAGAAAAGATGTTCCATAGAGCCGACACCTGGAAAGCCCGTATTGACAAGTTTATGAACTCAAAGCCTGTAGCCCCACAGGATGTCGATCTCGACAAAGATGCCCAAGTGGCACATGCCAATATCGCTATCGCCTCTTCCAACATCGTAGGCAAAGGGCCTGGAAACTCAGTAGAAAGAGACTTCCTCTCACAGGCGTTCTCAGACTTCATCTATGCCATCATCATCGAAGAGATGGGTATATGGGGAGCCGCACTGGTTGCATTCCTCTACATCATCCTCCTGTTCAGAGCTGGCAGAATAGCCAACAGGTGTGAGAACAATTTCCCTGCCTTTCTCTGCATGGGCCTCGCCATCATGCTGGTTACCCAGGCACTCTTCAACATGGCAGTAGCAGTAGGTTTGGCTCCTGTTACAGGACAGCCACTACCACTCATCAGTAGAGGTGGTACATCTACCATCATCAACTGTCTGTACCTGGGCATCATCCTGAGTATCAGTAGAACAGCCAAGAAGAAAGAGATACCTCAAAATGAGCTCGACGACAGCAAAATGGTGGCTGCCTGACAAGAGTTTTATAAATTAAGGTGAAAAAATGGCAGAAAATGCCGTTAAATCGATATTTTTTTATACCTTTGCGTTATAAACATGAACGGATATGAATAATGAATTAAGAATTATCATAAGCGGAGGCGGCACAGGTGGTCACATCTTCCCTGCCGTATCCATTGCAAATGCCATCAAGGCGAAGCGCCCTGATGCTAAGATTTTGTTTGTAGGTGCACTCGGCAGAATGGAAATGCAGCGTGTACCTGCTGCGGGTTATGAGATCAAGGGCTTGCCTATCTGCGGCTTCGACAGAAAGCATCTGCTCAAGAACATCGCCGTACTCTTCAAGATATGGAAGAGCCAGCACATGGCAAAGAGCATCATCAAAAACTTCAAGCCTATGGCAGCTGTGGGCGTAGGTGGCTATGCTAGCGGTCCGACTCTCAATGTTTGTGCCAGCAAAGGAATACCTTGCCTCATCCAGGAGCAGAATTCATACGCTGGTGTAACCAATAAGCTCTTGGCCAAGAAGGCTGAAAAAATCTGTGTGGCTTACGAAGGAATGGAGCGTTTCTTCCCTGCAGACAAGATTATCATGACCGGTAATCCTGTTCGCCAGAATGTATTGGAAACTACCATCACCCAGGAAGAAGCACGCAAGCAGTTCGGTCTCGACCCTGAAAAGAAGACCATCTTGCTCGTAGGTGGCAGCCTTGGCGCAAGAACCATCAACGAGAGTGTGCTCCAGCACCTCGACCTGGTGAAAGAAAGCGGCGTACAATTTATCTGGCAAACAGGTAAATACTATAATGCTGCCATCATGGAGCAACTGAAAGGTCAGGAACTGCCAATGCTCAAGGTTACTGATTTCATCAGCGACATGGGTGCAGCTTACAAGGCAGCCGACCTGGTTATCAGCCGCGCAGGTGCCAGCAGTATCAGCGAGTTCTGCCTCATCGGCAAACCGGTTATCCTGGTTCCAAGCCCTAATGTGGCTGAAGACCACCAGACCAAGAACGCCATGGCATTAGTCAACAAAGATGCTGCCATCTACGTAAAGGATGCCGATGCACCAGAGGTATTGCTCAAGAAAGCAGTTGACACGGTAAAAGACGAGGCTAAGCTTGCTTCGCTCTGTGAGAATATCAAGAAATTAGGATTAAAGAACTCTGCCGACGTCATCGCCGACGAAGTAATCAAATTAGCAACAAAGTAATGGAAATAAAAGATATTAAAGCAGTTTATTTTGTAGGAGCGGGCGGCATCGGAATGAGCGCCATCGCCAGATACTTCCTCAGCAAGAAGTTGGTTGTAGCCGGATATGACAAAACTCCATCCAATCTAACTCATGAGTTGGAGAAAGAGGGAATGCTTATCCACTATGAGGAGAATGTTGACCTCATACCAGAAGCCTGCAAGGACGCCAAGACAACATTGGTAGTCTACACACCGGCAATTCCTGCTGAACACAAGGAACTGGTTTTCTTCCATGAGAATGGCTTCACCATCGAGAAGCGAGCTCAGGTTCTGGGTACATTAACCCGTACACATAAGGGACTGTGCGTAGCGGGTACACACGGAAAGACATCAACATCTACCATGTGTGCTCACATCATGCACCAAAGCCATATTGACTGTAATGCCTTCCTGGGAGGTATCTCAAAGAACTATGGCACCAACTATATCCTCTCCGACAAGAGCGACTATGTTGTCATTGAAGCAGATGAGTTTGACCGCAGTTTCCACTGGTTGCGCCCATGGATGAGCGTCATCACGGCTACAGACCCAGACCATCTCGACATCTACGGCACCAAGGAGGCTTATCTGGAGAGTTTCCGTCACTATACAGAACTGATCCAACCGGGCGGTGCACTCATCATCCACAAAGGTCTGGAGATGAAGCAACACGTACAAGACGGTGTCAAGATATACGAATACAGCCAGGACGAGGGCGACTTCCACGCTGAGAACATCAAGATAGAGAATGGAGGTATCACCTTTGATTTCATCTCTCCTATCGAGAACGTAACGGGCGTAGAACTCGGACAGCCTGTGCCTATCAACATCACAAATGGTGTGGCAGCAATGGCAATGGCACAGTTGAATGGTTGTACAGCCGATGAACTCCGTAACGGCATGAAGACCTACGGAGGAGTTGACCGCCGTTTCGACTTTAAGATCAAGAATAACAAACTGGTATTCCTGTCTGATTATGCTCATCATCCAAAGGAGATATATCAGAGTGCTAAGAGTATCAGAGAGTTATACAAGGACCGTAAGATAACAGCCATCTTCCAGCCTCACTTGTATACTAGAACCCGCGATTTCTATAAAGATTTCGCCAACAGTTTGAGTCTCTTGGACGAGGTTATCCTCTGCGACATCTATCCAGCTCGCGAGCAGCCTATTCCAGGAGTAACCTCCAAGCTTATCTATGACAATCTGAAACCAGGTGTAGAAAAGAGCATGATTCACAAAGAAGACGTTCTTGACCTGGTAAAGAATCGAGACTTCGATGTTCTAGTTATCTTAGGAGCTGGCGATTTGGACAACTATGTTCCACAAATTACCAAAATACTTGAAGAGAAATAAATGCATATCAATTGGAAGAAAACCATCATCATCGCACTGGATTTAGTACTCGGTACTTATCTGGTATTCGCTTTCACCAGGTTTAACAAACCTGATGAAACGAAGTTGGTATGCACCAAGGTGAACATCAACATTCAAGATGAGATGACGAATGGCTTTCTGAATGCGAAGGAAATCAAGAAACGACTGGAAGCCAGGAAGCTCTATCCGCTGGGGGAACCGCTCAAAGAGGTGAACGCCCGCATGATAGAAGAAACCTTGAAGACCAGTCCTTTCGTCAAGACGGCAGAATGTTCAAAGACTCAGGATGGTCTTGTTGACATCTACCTCACCCAACGCATGCCAATCGTCAGAATCAAAAGCATCAGCAACGAGGACTATTATATTGATGACCACAATCAGATCATGCCCAACACGAACTATACATGCGACATTATCATCGCAACGGGCTACATCAACAAGTGGTATGCTAAAAAATACATCTCATTACTAAGCAAAGCGCTGATGACGAATGAACTCTGGCGAAACCAGATAGAACAGATCAATGTCCTGCCTGATAGAGGAATAGAACTGGTACCGCGAGTAGGCAACCATATTATATATATAGGTAACCTGCCAGAGACCAACCTCATCGACAAACGAGAGCAAGCCATCAACGATTTCGTCAACAAGAAGATGAATCGATTAGAGAAATTCTATAAGTATGGACTCTCACAAGCTGGCTGGAACAAGTATTCGTATATCAATATCGAATTCGACAACCAGATCATATGTAAAAAGCATCAAAATAGCTAATTAGAAAATAGAAACAGATTAAGATAACATATAAGAACTATGCCAAAGGAATTTATTGTAGCTATCGAACTTGGCTCATCTAAGATGACAGGTATAGCAGGTCAGAAGAATTTGGACGGCAGCATCACCGTACTTGCCACCGTAGAGGAAGATTCATCTTCTTGCATCAGAAAGGGTGTAATCTATAACATTGACAAAACCTGCCAATGCTTGACCAACATCATCAAGAAGTTGAAGAATATACTGAAACAGGATATCACCCAGGTCTATGTAGGCGTGGGCGGTCGCTCTATACGCAGTATCAAGAACGTCATTGTCAAGGATCTCCCAGGTAACACCATCATCTCACAAGAGATGATCAATGAACTGATGGATATCAACCGCAACATGACCTATCCGGACCAGGAAATCCTGGATGCTGCAACTCAGGAATACAAGATAGACAACCAATACCAGATAGACCCTGTAGGAATACAGTGTAACCATCTGGAAGGCATCTTCCTGAATATACTTTGGCGCAAGAACTTCTATAACAATATCAATACCTGTTTTGAAAATGCCAACATTCCTATTGCAGAAATGTACCTGGCTCCTTTAGCTATGGCTGACAGCGTTTTGACAGACTCAGAAAAGCGTGCAGGCTGTATGCTTGTTGACTTGGGTGCCGATACGACAACCGTTTCCGTATATTATAAAGGTATACTTCGTCATCTCTCTGTCATCCCATTGGGCGGCGGCAACGTGACCAAAGACTTAACTTGTCTTCAGATTGAAGAGCCTGATGCAGAAAAGATGAAACTCAAGTATGCCAAGGCTTATACCGATATCAACAATATCGACCCGACCCTGAACTACCCTATCGACAAGGATAGAGTGGTTGAAAGCAAGAAGTTCATCGAAATCGTAGAAGCACGCGTAGAGGAAATCGTAGAAAACGCATGGTTCCAGATTCCTGTGGAATTCTCAGATAAGTTGTTGGGTGGTATCATCCTTACAGGTGGCGGCAGCAACATGCCTGAAATCGATAAGGTTTTCAAGACACATACCCACATCGACAAAGTACGCATCGCCAAGTTTGTTTCTCAAACAGTCAACTCAAAGGATCCTAAGATTACCAATCACGATGGTACAATGAACACCGTATTGGGACTCCTGGCAAAGGGAGACATGAACTGTGCAGGTGACGAAATCGGCACTGATCTCTTCAGCAATTCTGCAGAAAAGCCAGTAGCAGCCGAGCAGCACAAGGCTCCAAGAAACCCTAACGAGACTGCCGGCAAGGGCGTTGTTCTTACTGCGGCAGAAAAAGCGGCTGCTGACGAGGCAGCCCGCAAGCAAAAAGAACTGGAAGAAGCTGAGGCAAGACTTCTGGCAGAAAAAGAAGCCGAAGAAGAAGAAAAGAGACGCAAAGAAAACAGTCTCATCCATAAAATGATGAGAGGTTTCAAGAAGTTTGTGAAAGATACCATTTCTGAAGAAGAATAAGATGCCAAAGACCAGGCTATCAGAAAACAGATTTCACAACAGGTTAAATAAAAAATCAGATAGATAAACCCTATAAAGATTATACGACTATGCTAGATAATGGAAACGCTCCTCATATTCTTGACTTTGGGGAACCTGAAAAAGAAAATAGCATCATCAAGGTGATTGGTGTTGGTGGTGGCGGTGGAAATGCCGTCAACCACATGTACCGCGAAGGTATACACGATGTAACATTCGTACTCTGCAACACAGACAACCAGGCACTTAACGACTCACCTGTGCCTGTACACCTGCAGCTAGGCAAGGAAGGTCTGGGTGCAGGAAACAAACCTGCCAAGGCACGCCAGGCTGCTGAAGAGACTCTTGAAGATATCAAGAACATGCTCAACGATGGAACAAAAATGGCATTCATCACAGCGGGTATGGGTGGCGGTACCGGTACAGGTGCAGCACCTGTCATCGCCAGAGTAAGTAAGGAGTTAGGTATTCTTACCGTTGGTATCGTAACCATCCCATTCCGTTTTGAAGGTCCTAAGAAGATTGACCAGGCATTGGATGGTGTAGAGGAGATGTCGAAGCATGTAGATGCCTTACTGGTAATCAACAATGAACGTCTTCGCCAGATTTATCCAGACCTTGCCGTTCTCGATGCCTTCGGCAAAGCTGACGACACCTTGAGTGTAGCTGCCAAGAGTATCGCTGAAATCATTACTGTACATGGTCTCATCAACCTCGACTTCAATGATGTGAAGACCGTACTGAAAGACGGCGGTGTGGCTATCATGAGTACAGGTTACGGTGAGGGAGAAGGAAGAGTAAAGAAAGCGATAGAAGATGCCTTGAACTCACCACTTCTTAACGATAATGACGTATTCAACTCTAAGAAGATTCTGCTCAGCATCGCATTTGCAAGCGAGAAGAAAGATAATCCAGGCTTGACCATGGACGAGATGAATGATGTCAACGACTTTATGGAGAAATTCGGTGACGACTTCGAATTGAAATGGGGTCTTGCCATTGACCCTGAATTGGGAAGCCGCGTAAAGGTAACCGTACTCGCAACAGGTTTCGGACTCGAGGATGTAGAGGGAATGAACCGCCACCTCAAGAAACATACTGAGGAAGAATCTCGCCGTCTCGCTGAAGAAGAGGAGAAACGTGCTGAAAGAGAAGACCGCCGCAAGCGCTATTATGGCAGCGATGGCAATACGACACAGTATAAGCGTCATCCACACATATTCCTGTTCCGCCAGGAAGATTTAGATAACGAGGATGTCATCCTTCAGGTAGAAAACACGCCTACCTATAAGCGTACCCGACAGACTCTGGAAGAAATCCGTAATATAGCTTCCGGTAATACAGAACCGAAAGAAGACAATAATGATGATGCTACAGTACAGGGCGTTATCAGTTTTGCCTAAACAGAGGACATAGCCGTCGTCTGTTTCCCGCTTACATCAAGCAAGCGGGGAAACCTGAAAAGACTAAGCAAACAGTTCCTGAAGAACAGCAAAACTCTTCATTTCCGGGAAACCTGGCAAATGAAGTTTATAATACTCCAGTATCACCTCTACACACCTGTTTCGTTCCATACGAGACATTGTGTAGAGGTGCATTGTTTTATAGTCTAAACGGAACAAAGACACAAGCCGCATAGAATCTTCCTTATTTAAATAATGTACATGCGAAGGAACATGAGCTGCAAAACATCCATCTACCAAATCAAAATAATCGCCAGACATACCGCTCTCTATATTGGGCATAAAACCCAAATGAAAAGAGAGCTGAATCATAAAGACTATATGGAAATTGGCAATAGCACCTTTAGCATGGTCTAACCATTCGATACTGTCCTGTATGAAAAGATAGAGCGCACCATTAGCCTGCTCATGACGGGTAGCATATGAAAGCAGTTCTGCCAAGAACATGGAAATGCCAAGTTTGTATGGAGAAAAAGGGATATCAGAGAATGGAATCTGAATCGAAACATCCCTAAGGCGCTGCAGATTTGACTTGGGACGATAATCAAATTCTAAATTCAAGACCATGAGCGGTTGGAAAAGCTGCCGTTTCATCTTCCCCTTAGATGACTTAGGCACACGTACCATAAAGGAGAGTCTTCCCAACTTTTCGGTGAAGAAATCCACGATAAGTTGAGAGTCCCCATACTTGATGGTTTGCAATACGATAGCACTAGTTTTTATCTCCATTTTGCCTAATATTAGTGAAAAACAGGGCAAAAATACAAAAAAATGCGCATTTAGCGAAAATTTTCTATGAAAAATTTGCTAGATTCAAATAAAAGTAGTAACTTTGCACCCGCAAATAAGCAATGGTCCCTTCGTCTATCGGTTAGGACGAGAGATTTTCATTCTCTAAAGAGCAGTTCGACTCTGCTAGGGACTACAAACATTTAAGAAATAAAAAAAATAACATAAAGAAGATGGCAAATCACAAATCATCAATCAAGAGAATCCGTCAGGACAAGAAGAAGGCTTTGCACAATAAGTATTATGCAAAGACTATGCGCAATGCTGTCCGCAAGTTGCGCAACATGTCTGACAAGGAAGAGGCTGCAAAGCTCTATCCTACTGTTCAGAAGCTTTTAGACAAGTTGGCTAAGATCAACGTTATCCACGACAACAAGGCTGCAAACTTGAAGTCTGGTCTTACAAAGCACATCGCTAAGTTGGCCTAACTTATAAGTCAAAGCAAAGAAATAAATAAGGCTGCAATCCTTTATAGGGTCGCAGCCTTATTCTTTTCTATGAACCCGACTATCCATTTCCTGCATCATAAAATCTTCCCATCACAACCGGTTTTATACTACAACATACCCTATAAAAATGCGCAAAACGATTATAAAACAGCTTTTTCAAGACACTTTTGCCGCTAAAGTTCACATTCTACGTTTTTTCTTCACTTTTTGGTGATTTTTCACAAACAAAAGTTCCTGTTTCTCAGCTTTTTTTAGTATCTTTGCACGGAAATAAGACAATACTAAAATGGCAGAAAATCAAAACAACGCAAATAATTACTCTGCGAGTAACATTCAGGTTCTGGAAGGCCTGGAAGCTGTTCGCAAACGTCCGGCGATGTATATTGGTGACATCTCCGAAAAGGGTCTTCATCACTTGGTAAACGAAACTGTAGACAACTCTATTGACGAAGCAATGGCGGGCTACTGTACCGACATCGAAGTTACCATCAACGAAGACAACTCTATCACCGTAGAAGATAATGGTCGTGGTATCCCTGTGGATATGCACGAGAAACTACATAAATCAGCCCTCGAAGTCGTTATGACCGTGCTTCACGCAGGTGGTAAGTTCGACAAGGGTTCTTACAAGGTATCTGGCGGTTTACATGGTGTGGGTGTAAGTTGTGTGAATGCACTTTCTACCCACATGTTGTCACAGGTGTTCCGTGGCGGCAAAATCTACCAGCAGGAATATGAGAAGGGTAAGCCTCTCTATCCGGTTAAGGTGGTAGGTGAAACCAACAAGCGCGGTACACGCCAACAGTTCTGGCCAGATCCAACCATCTTTACTCACACTGTCTATAAGTGGGACATCATTGCCAACCGTATGCGCGAGTTGGCATTCCTCAATGCAGGCATCAAGATTACCTTGAGAGATTTGCGCCCTGACGAGGAAGGTAAGACCAAGGAGCAGGTTTTCCACGCTAAGGATGGTTTGAAGGAATTCGTCCGTTACGTAGACCGTCACCGCACTCATCTCTTCGATGATGTTATCTATCTGAAGACAGAAAAGCAGGGTATTCCTATCGAGATTGCCGTGATGTACAACACAGATTACTCTGAAAATATCCACTCATACGTCAATAACATCAACACCATTGAGGGTGGTACCCACCTGACTGGTTTCCGTATGGCGTTGACCCGCACCTTGAAGGCTTACGCAGAAGCTGACCCAACCATCTCTAAACAGATTGAGAAGGCAAAGGTAGAGATTGCACCAGAAGACTTCCGCGAGGGTCTTACTGCCGTTATCTCCATCAAGGTAGCTGAACCTCAGTTTGAGGGACAGACCAAGACCAAGCTCGGTAACAGCGAGGTACAAGGTGCAGTTCAGCAGGCTGTAAACGAGGCTTTGTCTGATTATCTGGAAGAACATCCAGACGAGGCAAAGCGAATCTGCGAAAAGGTTGTCCTGGCTGCTACGGCCCGCATAGCTGCCCGCAAGGCACGTGAAAGTGTACAGCGCAAGAACTTCATGACAGGTGGTGGTCTTCCTGGTAAACTTGCCGATTGCTCAATGAAGGATCCTAAAGAATGCGAGATCTTCCTCGTCGAGGGTGATTCCGCCGGTGGTTCTGCCAAGCAGGGTCGCGACCGTTTCCGTCAGGCCATTCTCCCATTGCGTGGTAAGATTCTGAATGTAGAAAAGGTACAGTGGCACAAGGTATTCGAAGCTGAGTCTGTCATGAATATCATCCAAAGTATCGGTGTCCGCTTCGGTGTAGATGGCGAAGACAGCAAGGAGGCTAATACCGACAAGTTGCGTTACGACAAGATTATCATCATGACCGATGCCGACGTCGATGGTTCTCACATCGACACATTGATTATGACACTCTTCTATCGTTTCATGCCAAAGGTTATTGAAGAAGGCCATCTGTATATCGCTACCCCACCACTCTACAAGTGTACTTATCGCAGCAAGGTAAGCGAGTATTGCTATACAGAGCAGCAGCGCCAGGCATTCATCGACAAGTATGGAGATGGAGTAGAAGACAAGAATATCCACACCCAGCGATACAAAGGTTTGGGTGAGATGAACCCAGAGCAGCTTTGGGAAACTACTATGGACCCATCTACACGCTTGCTCAAGCAGGTTACTATCGAGAACGCAGCCCAGGCTGATGAGATTTTCTCTATGTTGATGGGTGATGATGTAGAACCACGCCGCGAGTTCATCGAACAGAATGCTACTTACGCCAATATCGACGCTTAAAGTTAACACGAACATATTGGGGGTAGACTCAGCGAGAGTCTTCCCCCTTTTTTGGATAGCCTCATCCAATGAGCATCACCTTCCGACTTCGTTTCCGGGCATCGAATTTTAAAACCAACAATACCATCTTTATGAAGCATATATTTTTTACGATTGCGTTAGCTGCCTCTAGTACGTGGAACTGCCAGGCAACAACAGTAAGTAAAGAGTTGCAACCCAACAAGTTGTGGTACAACAAACCTGCATACGCCTTCGAAGAGTCACTGCCATTAGGCAATGGCAAACTGGGTGCGCTGGTTTATGGTGGAGCCAATAATGACTCTATCCAGCTCAACGACATCACCCTTTGGACGGGCGTGCCTGTGAATCCCAACGAAGGTGGCGAAGCCTACAAGTGGATTCCGAAAATCAGAGAGGCGCTGTTCAAGGAGGATTACAAGACCGCCGATTCCCTGCAACACTATGTGCAAGGCCATAACTCGGAGTTCTATCAGCCACTGGGCATGATCAATATCAAAGACTGCAACCAGGGCGAGTTTACGGATTATTACCGCGAACTGAGCCTCGACAACTCCCTGGCTACTGTTCATTACAGGCGCAACGGCATCCAATACACCAAAGAGTATTTTGCTTCTCATCCCGACAAGATGATTGCCATCAAGCTGAGTGCCTCCCAGAAGAGATCCATCAACAGCGACATCTCACTCACTTCCCTCATTCCCCATCAGGTAAAAGCATCCAGAGGACAGCTCACCATGACGGGACATGTTCTCGGCGATGAAGCCAACAGTACGCATTACTGTGCCATGCTTCAGGTGAAGAACACCGACGGAAAAGTGTGGGCAAGCGATTCTGTACTCCATCTGAAGAATGTGAGCGAGGCTATCATCTATCTCGTAAACGAAACAAGTTACAACGGATTCGACAAGCATCCTGTGAAGGAAGGAGCTCCATACATCGAGAACGTAACCGATGAAGCCTGGCACCTTGCCAACTTCACTTACGAAGAATTCAAACAGCGTCACATCGCCGACTACAAGAAACTCTTTGATAGAGTGAGTTTGAACCTGAAAGGAGCCAAGTTTGATGCCACCCGCCCTACCGACAAACAGTTGCTCGCCTACAGCGACAACCACGAGAACAACCCTTATCTGGAACAGCTCTATTTCCAGTATGGCAGATACCTGCTCATCAGCAGCAGTAGAACCAAGGGAGTGCCTGCCAACCTACAGGGACTCTGGGCACCAGCCCTCCGTTCGCCATGGCGCGGCAACTATACCATCAACATCAATCTGGAAGAAAATTACTGGCCGGCAGAAGTTGCGAACCTCTCAGAACTGGTAGCCCCAGTAGACGGATTGGTAGAGGGTATGGCTGTGACAGGTCGCCACAATGCCCAGCACTTCTATGGTATCGATAAGGGATGGTGCGCTGGACACAACACTGATGCCTGGGCAATGACCAATCCTGTAGGAACCGGAAACGAAAGTCCGCAATGGAGCAACTGGGCTATGGGTGGAGCCTGGCTTGTAGAAACCCTTTGGGATCACTATGACTATACCCGCGATACCGAATATCTTCGCAATACAGCCTATCCGCTGATGAAGGGGGCTGCCGACTTCCTGCTTGCGTGGCTCATCCCGAATCCACACAATCCAAACGAGCTGATTACTGCTCCTTGCACATCGCCAGAGGCAGATTACATTACCGATAAGGGCTACCGTGGCAGCAGTTTCTATGGCGGAACCGCCGACCTCGCCATCATCCGCGAGCTCTTCAAGAATACCATCAAGGGAGCAAAAGCCCTGGGCATCGACAACGATTACCAGCAGCAGTTGCAATCAGCCCTCAATCGCCTGCGCCCTTACCACATCGGTAAGCGGGGCAATCTGATGGAGTGGTACCACGATTGGGAAGACCAGGATTGGCATCATCGCCACCAGTCACACCTGCTGGGGCTCTATCCATTCCATCAGATTTCGGTAAACAAGACTCCGGAACTTGCTGCTGCCGCAACCAAGACCCTGGAAATCAAGGGCGATAATTCCACCGGTTGGAGTACAGGCTGGAGAATCAACCTCTGGGCTCGTCTGCATCGTGCCGACAAAGCTTATCAGATATACCGCAAGCTGCTCACCTACGTAAGCCCTGAAGTCTACAAGGACAGCAAACACCACAGCGGTGGCACCTACCCTAACCTCTTTGATGCCCATCCACCTTTCCAGATAGATGGCAACTTCGGAGGCACAGCAGGTGTATGCGAGATGCTGATGCAATGCGATGGCGAGACTATGCATCTTCTTCCTGCTCTACCTAAAGAATGGCCTGCAGGCGAAATTAAGGGTATCAAAGCACGTGGAAACTACGAGATTAATCTCGTATGGAACGGAGGAAAGGTCAGCAAAGCTTCCATCACCAGCAAGAATGCCGGAAACCTGACCGTCAAGTATAATGGCAAGCAGAAAGCATTAAATTTCAAGGCTGGCGAAACAAAACTCATAAAATAGACAAATAATCATCTATGAGATATTTTACAATTCTCATCTTTACAACTCTCTGGGTGCTGAATTCCTATGCACAGGAATTCGGTACCCATTGGGTATCATATCCATTCCCCAACGATTCTTCTGAGATATTATACAGGAAAATCTATCATCTTGATCAAAAGCCTTTAAAGGCTGAGATAAACATGGCAAGTGGAGGAAATACCCGCCTATACATCAACGAAAGAAATGCTACGCCAAGCATTTTCAACGAAGGAGCCAGAGACAGCATTCTTCTGATGCAAACCATAGATATCTCCAGATATCTGAAAAAGGGCGAAAACATCATCGCGGTCTGGTATGCACCAGGAAGAATAAGAAATAAGAGCAAACAACTCTCGCTGGAACTTCATGGCTGGTATACAGACTCTGTTCCTTTTTATCATAAAGCAGACGAAACATGGTGGTGCAAGCCCCTGAAGGGCGGCAGTTACAACGAAAAGGAACACTTTGACAATAGAATATACACTACTGAGTGGAAATCGGCTGAATACCAATCTTCAGGATGGGTTCATCCGACAGGCGCCTTCAAAGATACGGTAAACTATATCTTTGTTGACCAGCTGCCATACCTCACCCAGAACAAGCTTCAAATGGTATTAGAACCATACCAGGAGGAATTTGATCATCAGGGATGCCGTATAGACTTCGGACGTCCGTTCCGTGGAACCATCCGGCTCACGATACGCAATGCCAGCAAAGGAACAACACTTCATATTAACGGAAACCAATATGTATGCAGTGGCGAAATGGACGAGCAAGCCTATTACCGTTTCCATGCTGAACAACAAAAAGATTTCGTGATAACTTGGGATAAAGGTTTTAGAAGAAGTAATATCACAAATATAGAAGGATTAGAGATTTCGGAATAAGCTCAACAGCGTTTCGAAATCTCTTTTTTTATAAAACAAAAAAAAGACTTCGGAACTATTATCTTCCAAAGTCTCTAACTGAATTTAGTCTTCCAATTCGGCAAGCACTTGCTCTGCTACTTCGCAAAGCTCATCATACCATTCCTTGCCGAATTTCTCTACCAACGGACCCTCCAGGAACTTATAAACCGGAAGATTCAACTCCTCTCCTTTCTTGATGGCATCCTTGCAGATACGCCATTTGTTATAGTTGATGCCATACACCTCGTTGCCGAAATCCTTGGCACGGATAGGATACAAGGCACAGGAGATAGGCTTCTTGAACTTCGACTTTCCTTCGCGATAAGCATGCTCCAAGGCACAGAGACAACAATTCGGAATCGTATGTCCATCGCCCAGGTCTTTCAAATCCTGGTAGCAGGTAAACACACAATCCTTACCATTCACGATACTCGTTACCAAATCGCCTTCGATATCCGTATAAGCCACGCCCTGCTTGTCGATGATAGCCTGAGCAGAAGCCGAGAGATCATCCCAAACCACATCGAGCGCATCCTCTATCTCCATGATTTCATCCAGGGTAACAGGAGCTCCCGCATCGCCTTCGATGCAGCACTCGCCCTTGCAGGCATCAAGGTCGCAACAGAATTTTTCGGTGATAATATCAGGTGAAACCAACACGTTGCCCACCTGCAGAATACGCAGTTCGTCTTTCTTCATAATGTTTTTGAGATGAATAAATTTCTTTGAGTATATAATAAAAATAATGATAGCTACCCATGAGTGGATAGCTATATATTAATAGGTGTACCTACCATTGGATAGGCGAAATACCATTCTGCTGCAGATACGCATTGCAGCGGGAGAAATGATGATTGCCAAACCATCCGCCTCTGTTGGCTGATAATGGCGAAGGATGAACGCTTTCCAATATCAGATGCTTGCTTGTATCGATGAGCTTCGCCTTGCTCCGGGCATAACCGCCCCAAAGGATAAACACCAGGTGATCCTTGTCCTTGCTGAGCGCCTGGATAGCAGCATCTGTGAATTCCTCCCAGCCCTTGCGCTGATGACTCGCTGCCTGATGGGCACGAACGGTCAACGTGGCGTTGAGCAACAATACTCCCTGCTTTGCCCAGCGGGTTAAATCGCCCGTGACTGGCATCGGAGTACCGAGATCAATCTGAATCTCCTTGAATATATTAATCAATGATGGTGGGAAAGTGATTCCGTCCGGCACAGAGAAACTCAGTCCCATCGCCTGACCCGGCTCATGGTATGGATCCTGTCCGATAATCACTACCTTCACATCATCAAAAGGACAGAGATTGAAGGCATTGAAAATCAAGCGGCCAGGAGGATAACAGGGCGTACGCAGGTATTCCTCTTTCACGAAGTTTGTGAGGTCAACAAAATACTGCTTGTCGAACTCTTCTCCTATATGCTGTTTCCAACTTTCTTCTATCTTTACGTTCATGCTTAATATAAATTCAAAAGTATCTTAAGATACTTACGCAAGTATCCTAAGATACTTGGCCAAGTATCTTAGGATACTTTTTTGAGGTATATAAAATCGTTTTTACTTGTTGTCAGAAATCAAGTTCTCACCTGTCATATCTGCAGGCTGCTCCAAGCCCATGATATGGAGGATAGAAGGAGCTACGTCTGCCAAACGACCATCCTTAACGGTAGCTGAGTTGTTGTCAGTTACGTAGATGAATGGAACTGGGTTCAAAGAGTGAGCGGTATTTGGGGTACCATCCTCGTTGATAGCGTGGTCTGCATTACCGTGGTCAGCGATGATGATAGCCTCATAATCGTTAGCCTTAGCAGCCTCGATAACGTCCTTTACGCAGTTGTCAACAGCGTGAACAGCCTTAGCGATAGCGTTGTAGATACCTGTGTGACCTACCATATCACCATTAGCGAAGTTTACAACGATGAAGTCGTACTCCTGGGTGTTGATAGCACCAACCAGCTTATCCTTTACCTCGTAAGCGCTCATCTCTGGCTTCAGGTCGTATGTAGCCACCTTTGGAGAAGGAACCAAGATACGGTCCTCGCCCTCGTATGGAGTCTCACGACCACCATTGAAGAAGAATGTTACGTGAGCATACTTCTCTGTCTCTGCAGTGTGGAGCTGCTTCTTGCCCTGTGCGCTCAAGTACTCGCCGAGAGTGTTCATTACGTTCTCCTTAGGGAAGAGGATGTGAACACCCTGGAAGCTTGCATCGTATGGAGTCATGCAGTAGTACTGCAAGTCCTTGATGGTGTGCATGCCTTCCTCTGGCATATCCTGCTGAGTCAATACCTGGGTCAACTCCTTGGCACGGTCGTTACGGTAGTTGATGAAGATAACAACATCACCCTCCTGGATAGTACCGTCAACCTTTGAGTTATTGATTGGCTTGATGAACTCGTCTGTTACGTCCTCATCGTAGCTTTCCTGCATAGCCTTCACCATATCGTCAGCCTGCTTACCCTTACCCTCAACGAGCAAGTCGTATGCTTCCTTCACACGGTTCCAGCGCTTGTCACGGTCCATAGCATAGAAACGACCTACGATGCTTGCGATGTGTGCACCGTTCTTGTCGCAGCAAGCCTGAACCTCCTCGATGAAGCCCTTACCGCTCTTAGGGTCTGTATCACGACCATCCATGAAGCAGTGAACGTATGTCTCCTTCAAACCATATTCCTTACCAATCTCAATCAACTTGAAGAGGTGATCCAAAGAAGAGTGAACACCACCGGTAGAAGTCAAGCCCATCAAGTGGAGCTTCTTACCAGTCTTCTGAGCATAGCTGTAAGCGTTGATGATCTCCTGATTCTTCAAGATGTCACCGCTCTCGCAAGCCTTGTTGATCTTAACGAGGTCCTGATATACCACACGACCAGCACCGATGTTGAGGTGACCTACCTCAGAGTTACCCATCTGACCGTTAGGAAGACCTACGTCCTCGCCACAAGTCTGGAGAGTAGAATGTGCTGAAACTGCTGTCAAATAATCGAGATAAGGAGTTGGAGTCTTGAAGATAACATCACCCTTATCATGCTTACCGATTCCCCATCCGTCGAGAATCATTAAAAGAGCTTTTTTTGCCATAATTACATAAAATAATTTAAATTCGAATTTCGACTGCAAAGTTACAACAAAATAGGTGAAGGACAAAATAAATTAAGATAAAAAAACTTCCACCTTTCTAAAAAGATGAGAGTTGATAACAAGATCAACAGGTTCGCAGGATATATCCCTTTTTGATGACAGCTTCGATACTTACCTTTTCATCCAGGTTCAATGCCCTGCGAAGATAGGTAATCTGCACGTTCAGGGCAAGGGAATTGGAGTATGAATCATCACCCCATACTTCATTCAGTATGAAATCCCGCTCTACAAGCTGGTTCTGGTTCTCGGCAAGAAGCTTCAGAATTTCAGCTTGACGAGATGTGATGACTACTCTGAAATTACCACATAGCAGTTCATTCTGCGCATAGTAGAAAGCAATGGAACCGATAAAAACAGCAGATTCTTCACCTTTGTCGTCTTCTTTCGGTTGCTTCAACTCATAAATCATATTCTTCAGGAACTCATGGCGAATGCCATCAATGCGTTTCTGGAAGACTATGGTCTTAACCAGATAATACAGACATCCTATCAATATGAAAAAGAGAAAGATGCTTCCTATCAATTGCCACATCATGGCTTTGAGCGTTCGAGTAATAGGAATGGGCACCTGAAAAGAAATACCTTGGCGAAACATTGGGTTCGTCTGATACTTTACCGTCACCACACGTGACCATCTGCCTTCGGCATCATATTTTGCATTCAGGAAGACAGTCTTGTAATCCAGATGGCGAAAAAAGGATATCTTCCCATATCCCTTATCATCCAGTAATCTTTGATAAGAAGCCAACGAGGGATGCTTACCTATATAAGCCAGATATCTGCTGATGATGAGATAAGCATCATCAGCCGTAAGATCAGGATCATTCAAACGGACAAGAAAGCGGTGATTGTTCCAAAAAGAAAGCGTAGTACGGCTACATCCCTTCTTCATATCATATTCAGATTCTATCTTAAGCATAACCGTATCTCTTCTACCTTTCGTAGATGAATTCTCCTGCAACTTTTTTCTATTCTTCAAATCTTGCGCTAACACTTCATCACAATCCTTCTTGAATTGCTCTACCTGCTGGTCTAAGCTATATTGACATTGAAGATGGAGCCAATAAGCCTGCGTGCAGAACAACAATGCGATTGCTACTCCACATACCATCCATACTATTTTCAGCTTACTGTTACTGTTCATACTTTCCTAATCTTTTGAATTTGACGGCAAAGTTACTGAAAAATCCGTAAACAAAGGCAAGAGTAATAAAATAATAATAGACAAAAAAAAGCAAAAATAATAACTCAGTAACAGAAATCATCGATTTCATCGGATGATCTCAGTACCTTTGCATCACAAAAACGAATGAAACAGATAAAATAATGAATAATAGACGAAGATTATGAAAAAGGTATTATTAATAGCATGGCTTGCATTATATGCATGCATGCTCCAAGCTCAAACAGTAAACCTGTTCGATGAATCAAGCATTGGCATTGGAGATTCCATTGATCAGGTAAAGTATCAGGTAGTATATGATGCCGAGTATATTTACGAAAAGAAATATACCAAGACCGACACCATCATTGGCCGCATCGAAGAGAAAATGCTCTTGCAGATTGGCAACAAGTATTCCGCATTCTACAGTTATCCGATATTCCAAAGAGACTCTACCATCTCTGCGAATATGGCAAAAGGAATACCTGTCAATTTCTCCGGTAATGGCGGACAGATCAATTGGAAAATATATAAGAACTATCCAGAACCGGGCAAAACTGCCTATCTCGATTTCTTTGCTGCCGACAGATATGTGTGCATAGAGCCGATGGAACCGATAGACTGGCAACTCACAGACAGCATCGATTCCATCTGCGGTTACGAGTGCCACCAGGCAATTGCCAAGTTTAAAGGTAGAACATGGATAGCTTGGTATACGGAAGACATCCCTATTGACAATGGTCCCTGGAAGCTGAGCGGACTGCCGGGATTGATTCTCAAGGCTCACGACTCCGAGAACGATTATGGATTTACAGCTGTAGGACTCACAACAGGCAAAGGCTCCCTACCTATCTATTATAAAGGTAAGACTTTCGAGCCTATCGACCGCAAATCATTGACCTCCATTTACAAAAAATACTATGCCGATCCAATCGGTTATCTGCTTCAAGATGCCAAGTATGCTGCAATTGTAAAGATCAAGGATGAAAAAGGAAATATCCTGAAGCATTCCAAGCGTGCTGAGCCATACAATCCGATTGAGAGATAATTAGCAGTTTACTTTTTTGCCAGACAAGCGTCTTAAAGACATTAGCAAGATAAGTGTCTAAGGTAAAATAGAAAAGAGAGAAAAAAGATGAAGAAAATAATAGTTCTTTTCACTATTCTGTTCGTGGCGTGCCATGCGTTTGCCCAAGAGAAGATTAGCGGTTATGTAGAAGATTCACTTACACACAATCGCCTGACCAACGTATCGGTTACGCTGCTCCGCAATGGAAAGCCCTTGAAGTTTACAAGAACAAAGGAGGACGGAACCTTCCTGATTTCCATAGCACAAAAGCAAACTGGCGATATGCTACAAGCTTCCTATATGGGCTATAAAAAGCAAAAAGCGGCGGTTTCATCGGGAAAAGAAACCATCATCAGTATGGCTTCCACCGCTTTTGTCTTGAAGGAAGTACAAGTAAAAGGCTCTCGCATCACGGGTCGAGACACCATATCTTTCGACCTCACCCGCTTTGCCAACGAACGAGATAACTCACTGAAAGATGTACTGAAAAAGCTGCCAGGCGTGGATATAGAGAAGAATGGTCGTATCAATTACAATGGCAAGCCCATCAATCGATTCACAGTAGAAGGTCTCGACCTGACCGGTGGCAAATATAACCAGCTGGAGG
>ERZ1034847.82-NODE-82-length-57416-cov-11.996757_pt1 | contig 57416 bp, 61 predicted proteins | sample MGYA00520633_ERZ1034847 | MGnify/ENA primary metagenome ERZ1034847 (study PRJEB33766, sample SAMN09781732) | gut metagenome | biome: gut microbiome | host: Homo sapiens | place: Madagascar | study: EMG produced TPA metagenomics assembly of the PRJNA485056 data set... | reverse complement strand
AGGAATAACTCGACGCGAATAGCGAGCTATTTAAGGAGAGTTATGACGAAGCAGTACATAAAAATCCTTATGAAATCTGACTCTGCGAATTAATCAGCACTTCCTTAGATCCGGTATTACCGATTATTCATCGACGGAAACCGGTTTCTTCGGTTTGCGGAACCCATGGATCCGTTCGATAACGATGAACAGCATGGGGACGATGAAAATCTGGAAGAACGTAGCCGACAGCACACCGAATACTACGGCGATACCCATTTCGGAGCGGGATACAGATCCGGCACCGGTGGACAGGGCCAGCGGTACGTTGCCGAGGATAAATGCCAGGGAGGTCATGAGGATAGGACGGAGACGAATCTTGGACGCTTCGATAGAGGCTTTCACCAGTTCCATGCCGCTGTCCACACGGACCTTCGCATATTCTACAATCAGTATGGCGTTCTTTGCCGCCAGGCCGATGATTGTCAGAAGGCCAATCTGGAAATAAATATCATTGTACACATTGAAAACAAAGGCACCGAGGCAGGCTCCAAAGAAACCTGTCGGAATACCCAGGATAACGGAGAATGGCACTTTCCAGCTTTCGTAGAGAGCTGCCAGGGACAGGAATACGAAGAGCATGCCCAAAGCCAGTGCGTAGGCTGTCTTGCCGCTGGCCTCCCGTTCCTGTGCCGAGGATTCAGCAAAGGCATATCCGTAGCCGTTCGGCAGGGTTTCCTTTGCCACTTCTTCCAGCGCATTCAGGGCCTGGCCGGAAGAGTAGCCTGCAGCCTGGCTGCCGCCGATCTTAACGGCCGGGAAGTTATCGAACCGGGTAATGACAGATACGGCGTTCCCTTTCTTCGGAGTAATGAAGTTGCTGATAGGTACCATATTACCGCTGGAATCACGGACAGACATGAACTTGTTGTCCGTCGGGCTCATGCGGTACTGGGTATCCGCCTGGGCCACAACTTTGAAGTTACGGCCGAAACGGGTGAAATCGTTGATCTGTACAGAGCCGTAGAAGGCCTGGAGGGCGGTGAAGATATCGCTCACATTGACGCCGTACTTGGCCGCCTTGTCTCTGTCCACATCGTAATTGTAAGATGGCGTATCCATGCGGAATGTGGTGTAGGCCTGCTGGATTTCCGGGCGCTGGTTGGCAGCGGCCAGGAACTGGTTCACCACGGCCTGCATGGCTTCATTGGAATCGCCATTCTTATTCTGGATGTACATGGTGAAACCGCCGGAAGCACCGAGACCCGGAATAGGCGACGGGTTCAGGGGCATCAGTGTCACACCGGGATGGGTGGCATTGAAAGCGAAGGCCCTGGCCATGACCGCATCAAGCTGCTGGTCCTTGGTCTTTCGTTCATCCCAGGGTTTCAGCTTGATGAAAGAGAGGCCGGCATTCGGCTTCTGGCCATCAGAAAGAATATCAAAGCCCACAACGCCCTGGGTCACCTGTACTGCCGGGTCTTTGCCCATGTACTTCAGGAATTCCGTCACATACTGGGCAGTACGGACATTGACAGAACCTTCAGGGAGCTGGAAAGCATTCAGGAAGAATCCGTTATCTTCCTGGGGAATGAAGGCCGTCGGCAGCTTGATAAACATAAACGTAGCCGCCACAAAGAGGACTGCCAGCACCCCGATAGGCACATAAATGGCATGGGCCAAACGGGCCAGGATGGCTCCATAAACTTCAACCATATGGTCGAAACCATTGTTGAAGCGGTCCCAGAAACGGTCCAGCCGTCCCTTATCCGCCTGTTTCTTGTTCGGCTTCAGGAGCCCCGCGCAGAGAGCCGGCGTCAGGGAGAGGGCGGTAAATGCGGAAAGAATGACGGATACTGCAATGGTTAAAGCGAACTGCTTATACAGGATACCCATGATGCCGCCGAGGAAGGCAACCGGAATAAATACGGCTGACAACACCACAGCGACGCCGATAACCGGGCTCTGCACCTTTTTCATGGCCGCCACGGTTGCCTGCCGGGGATTCAGGTTGTTGTACCGCATTTCGTATTCCACGGCTTCGATTACCACGATGGCATCATCCACGACAAGGCCGATGGCCAGGACCATGGCAAAGAGGGTCAGGGTATTGATGGTAAATCCAAGAACTTTGAAGGAAGCAAAAGTACCGAGCAGTGATACCGGCACCGCAATCATAGGAATCAGGGTGGACCGCCAGTTCTGGAGGAAAATGTACACGATGATGGCTACGATGATGAGGGCTTCCACGAAGGTATGGAGCACTTCCTTGATGGAGGCGTAAATGAAATCGGTGTTATCCATGTTGATGACGTACTTCATGTCATCGGGGAATGTCTTTGCGTCTTCCGCCAGCTTCGCCTTGATGGCGCCGATGGTTTCCACGGCGTTTGCATCGTCGGTGAGGGAGAAGGCAACGGCCGAGGTTTCATAATTGCCGGCGCGGGAGATGAAATCATAGTTTCTTGCATCCAATTCCGTCCGGGCTACATCCTTCAGGTGAAGGAGGCTGCCGTCTTTATTCGTACGAAGGATAATGTTGCCGAATTCTTCCGCTGTCACCAGACGGCCCTTGGCGGTAACCACATACTGGAAGGGCTGGTCCTTTGTCACCGGAGCCGCACCGATATTGCCGGCAGCAATCTGCTGGTTCTGGTTCGTTACGGCAGAGATGATTTCAGAAGCGGTGATATTGTTCTGCGCCATTTTCGTCGGATCCATCCAGATACGCATGGCGTAGTCAGAACCGAATTCCTGGACCGTACCGACGCCCTTGATGGTCTTCAGTTCATCCAGATAGTTCATGCTGAAGTAGTTCTTCAGGAAGTTCTTATCATAGGTGCCGTTCGGCGAATAGAAGCTGACTACAAGAGCCATGTCGCCGGACGATTTTTTGGTGGTAACGCCGATATTACGGACCGTATCCGGCAGGCTGGCATCGGAAGCGGTGACTGCATTCTGTGTGCGGACCGTAGCCATATCGGAGTCTGTCCCCGTCAGGAACTGCACTGTCAGTACGTAGGAACCGTTGGAGTTACTGCTGGAAGACATACTTTCAAAGCCTTCCACTGACACCGCATTCTTTTCGATGACTTCCGCCACCGTCTGGGCCACAACCTCCGCATCAGCGCCGGAATAGGTAGCACGAACGGATACCTGGGGCGGCGTGATTTTCGGATACCGGTCCATGGGGAGCGTAAAGATACAGATGAGGCCGGCAATGGAAATAACCAGAGCCACAACGATAGCAAAGATAGGACGTTTGATAAAGAAATTTGCCATAGTCCCACCTTACTTTCCGTTTTTGCGGTCGGAAGCGGTCTGGCCTTTGACAGATGCCGCAGCATCGGACTCCAGTTTATCTTTCGTCGTTTCCTCAGCCTCTACAGCCTGGCCGACCTTCACTTTATTCTGGCCATCCACAATGATCATATCATTGGCATCGATTCCACTTACAATGATGGAATAAATACCGTAGGTACCTCCTACTTTGACAGCCTTCTGTGTCACCTTTCCATCTACCACCACGTCCACCATATCCTTATCCAGGAGCTGTACAAGGGCCTTTGTGGGGATGAGAATACTGCCTTTGGCAATTTCGTTATCCGAAACAATGGAGGCATACATGCCGGGTACAAGGAGGTTATCGGGGTTCGGGAAGGCAGCCTTCATGGACAGCTGGCCACCGGTCATAGATGGGTTTACCTGGACGATTTTGCCCGTTTCCCCGTAGATGGTGCCGTCGGAAAGACGGAGCTTCAGGTTATCTCCCAGTTCCGCATTCTGTTTCTTCAGGGACAGGTATTCGCTTTCAGACATATCGAACTGCACGTAAATGGGGTCCGAAGAAGAAATGGTCACCAGAGCTGTAGTACCAGCGGTAGCGTAGGTTCCTACATTCACGTCATCCATGGAAAGGGTGCCGTTGAAAGGAGCCACCACGATGGTATCGTTCAGGTTATTGGAAGCAATATTGACCTGTGCTTCCGCTGCATCCAGCACACCTTTATAAGCATCGGTGGCCGCTTTCTGGCTGTCATAGGTTTTCTGGGAAATGGCACCGGACTGGATCAGCTGGTCATAACGGGCCAGATCCCGGTTCGCATTTTCATAGTTTGCCGATGCCTGGGCTGCACTGGCCTGGGCTGCGGCAAGGCTGGAAGAATAGTTTCTGGTATCCAGCCGGAACAGGGGCTGGCCCTGAACTACCTGGGCCCCACCGGAAATATATTTCTCCATCACCGTACCGGACACCTTGGCCCGCACCGGTACCTCCTGCAGCGCCATAATAGAGCCGGTATATTCCCTCATAATCGGGGTATCCGATTTAAAAGGCTTAAAGGTCGTCACCTTCATGGCCTGCTGCTGGGCTCCTGCCTGTTTGGAAGAGCCGCATCCGCCCATGAGCGCGCCGGCGGACAGAAGGAAACCGGCTGCCATGATAGCGGCAGCTAACTTCTTATATCTCATACATAACCCCCTTGAAAAAGATGGAAGAGTAAAATTGGGAAAAATGAAACAGACTCAAACAATCCTGTATACTCTTATGAATCTTTCTTATCATAACAAACAGTTGACCAATAGTCAATATGGAGTTCGGTACCAATGCTCTATGACAATGGTGAAGAAATTTTTTATACCCTTTCCACGGGGACCTTTACCACGGCTTTCCGTAGCTGGCAGGCCCCTGTATCTCCCATGCAGAGCGGGCGGTGCAGGTCTTCCGGGAAGAAAACAGCAAACCGGCCGGTGGTGAAATACACACGGGATTCTCCATTCCTTCCGGATTTGTAGAAATAGAGATCCCTGTCTTCATGGGCTTCGATGCAGGGGCCCGCTTCAAAGGACGTCTCCACGCCGATCCATTCTTCTTCCCCATAGATTTCAAACTGGATGTCAATAAACTTCTTATGGCCTTCCAGCTTCCGGTCCTCCACCTTTTCCGTCATGGGAGACTCCACGGACATGGCGCATCCCAGAATATCGTACTTACCGTCTTCCTTTTCAGAAAAAGGAAAGTGCTTCACCGCTTTGAGGCATTCATAAATAAAAGAAGGAAGCTGTCTTTTGTAGGCTTCCAGATGATGGATATCGCCGGTAATCATATAATCCTCCTTATATGTTTCATTTTTTCAAAAATCAGGCACTGCCCTATATTACCACAAAACTTCAGAATCTTCCCTGCTGAAATGCAGAAAAAATATATTCATTCAGAAACATACCATGAGTAAGTATCATGGATGGGGTATCATCGGATATCCTTCCCTGCCATCAATCCATTTCCGGAGCTGGCACGGCCCTTATCCAGGGACCTGCACAGGTGGGGATTGACCCTTATGTCCTGTTTACTGTCCCCTTGAATCGGGGCATTAAAAAACCCGCCGTAGGCGGGTTTTGGTGGGACTATCTGGGTTCGAACCGGAGACCTCTTCGATGTGAGCGAAGCGCTCTGACCAACTGAGCTATAGCCCCATGACGAGAACTATTATACCACGAATGGTCAGAAATGTTAAGCCTGTGTAATAATTTTATTTGAAGAGGATTCAGCAGCTTCACTGTAAGCCGTAATCCTGCCCGGTAAGAAACAGGCCCGGGCCGCTTATGGTCGGACCCGGATTCAGGCCTGCGGTCCTCCCCTCGATCTCAACTTCGGTCTCCATCTTACTTATATCTTACCCTGGGCTTCCAGTACCTTTTCTGCAGCTCCCATGATGGCCAGCTGGGCATGTTCGAAGGTAAGGCCCCCCTGGAAATACATTACATAGGGCGGGCGGACAGGGCCGTCGGCAGACATTTCAATGGTAGAGCCCTGGACGAAGGTACCTGCTGCCATGATGATGGGGTCCACATATCCCGGCATGGGACCGGGTACCGGCGTAGCATCGGAATCTACGGGAGACCAGTTCTGGATGGCTTCTGCAAAGCGGCACATGTTTTCTTCCGAATCCAGTGTCACCGTGGTAATGAGGTCTGTACGGAGATGACCCGGTTCCGGGGACGTCTTGAATCCCAGAAGCTTAAAAACAGCAGAACAGAATTCAGCACTCATCATGGCCTGTCTCGTCATGTGAGGTGCCAGGAAAAGTCCCTGGAAGAAGGGACGGTAGGAAGCGGCGTAGGATCCCATTTCCGCTCCAAGGCCCGGAGCTGTCCATACATAGGAGCACAGTTCCACCAGGTCCTTCCGGCCGCAGATGTAGGCTCCCGTCGGTGCCAGGCCGCCGCCGGCATTTTTAATGAGGGAGCCTGCAGTAATATCGGCGCCCAGTTCAATCGGTTCTTCTTTGTTTGTAAATTCGCCGTAGCAGTTATCCACGAAGCAGATGGTGTCCGGGTTCTTTGCTTTTACGGTTTCAATGATTTTCTTAATATCCGATGGGAAAAGGGAATCCCGCAGCATATATCCCCGGGACCGCTGGATTTCCACCAGTTTTGTATGTTCATCTACGGCATCGGAAATGGCCTTGAGGTCATAGGTATTGCCTTTCAGGGGGACTTCCTTGTAATGGACTCCTCTGGACTTCAGGTTTCCCGGCGCATTGCCTGTAATGCCGATGACGCTTTCCATGGTGTCATAGGGAGCTCCTACGGCAGAAACCATGGTATCTCCCGGATTGAGAAGGGCCAGGAGCACCGTAGCCAGTGCATGGGTGCCGGACACGAACTGCGGCCGCACCAGTGCGCTTTCTGCATGGAAAACATCGCACCAGATCTCTTCCAGTTTCTCCCTGCCCGGGTCCCCGTAGCCATAGCCGTTGGACGCTGCGAAATGATAGGCGGAAAGATGGTGTTTCCGGAATGCTTCCAGTACTTTCTGTGTATTGAAGAGGGAAATCTCTTCCATTTCATGAAAAACAGGCGCACAAAGAGCAAGCGCCTCTTTCTGTACCTGTTCCAGTTTTTTATTCATTTGTTGTCATCAGATCCTTTGAATTGTTGATATTGCGTGTTTGTAAATGAGCTGGGAACGGTTTTCACTGACAAGGAGCACAGTAAAGCTGTCAAACGATTTGACCCGGCCCTTCAGCTGGACTCCATTCATCAGGAAAATAGCTACCGCCGCATTTTCCTTCCTTGCTTCATTTAAAAATGTATCCTGCAGATTCAGTTTACCTTCCATCGTTGTTTTCTCCTCTGAAATATGAAATGACATAGGCCTTGATTTCCCTGTACCATATGTCTTCTTCTGATGGACCCCGTTCCACCCAGTGAATATATGGCATTCGTCTATACCAGGTCATCTGCCTTTTGGCAAAGTGCCTGGTATTTTTCTGGATCAATGCTTCCCCTTCCTCTAAGGTCCGCTCCCCTTTCACCACAGGAATGAGCTCTTTATAGCCGATTCCCTTCAGTGCCTGGGATGATTCAGAAAGGCCGGAGGCCAGGAGCTGCCTGACTTCGTCCAGGAGTCCTGCTTCAATCATGAGATGGACTCGCTTATTTATTCTATCATATAAAACGGTCCTGTCCATAGCAATTCCTAAAACAGGACCATCAAAAAGAAGGAAATTCGCCTTTTGGGGCTTTTCATCTCCCTCGCCAGCCTCAAGGAGTTCCAGTTTTCGCACCATCCGCTGGGGGTCAGGAGGGATATCCCCTTCTCCCCTTTCCTTCAGTGCTTCCACCAGGGCTTCCTTTCCTCTTTCTTCCAGCATGGTCTCCCAGTGGCTTCTCCCCTTTCCTTTGGGCAGGAAAGAGTACCCCTCCAGAAGGCCCTGGATATAGAGACCTGTACCGCCACAGACGATGGGAATGCGGCCCGCCTTGTTTTCCTCGTGAATAATCTTTCGAGCCCTTTCCTGGAAATCGGCGGCTGACCAGGGCTCCGAAGGCTCCAGTTCGTCCACCAGGTAATGGGGAACCCCCTGGGCCTCTTCTTTTGTCACTTTGGCGGTACCGATGTCCATGTGCCGGTAAACCTGGAATGCATCGCCGGAAATAATGGATGACCCCAGTGCTTTCGCCAGGTAAATGGAGAGATCCGTCTTTCCTGATGCCGTAGGGCCCAGTATGGTTATGAGTTTATCTTTTTTCATACATCAATCACCCCGTAAGCCGTACTCTGCCCCCGCCTCCTGTCCACGAAGCGGAAGAGGCCCGTAGAAAAGAGGCTGGAAAAGGGTCGTTCCTTCACGATAATCCGCATACCCGCCGCCTTCCGGGCCAGCTCCAGCGCTTCTTCCGTCAGGGAATCATAGGACGCTGCCCGGCGGAATCCTTCCATATTATTTTCTCTCCGTTTCACCGGCGCCTTGAACATGGGATCAAAATAAATGACATCAAAGCTCTTCGGCCCCGCTTCCCGGAGGAAAGAAAGGAAATCGCCATGGATCAGGGTAATCCGCCGAAGCGCTTCCGTAAGTTCCTTATCCTTCGGGTCCCGGAAGGAAGCAATGGCAGCCTGCCCGATTTCATAGAGGGCCCTGCTCTTTTCCAGGGCCGTCACATGGCCCCGGTTTCCCAGAAACCAGCTCATGGTAAGGGAGTCCCCTCCCTGGCCGAATGTGGCGTCCAGCACCGAGAGGCCCTCTTTTTCCGGAAGCAGGCGGCAGAGGCGGTCTTCGTGGCCCTGCTTCATCTGCTCTTTCCGGAGCACCGCTGTGCCGAAATGGTAATGGTACTCCCCCCTGCCGGCATAGTAATAGGGCAGATCCTTTCCATATACCAGGAGTCCCTCCAGCCGGAAAGTAGAAATCATATCATCCAAGGTGCCTTCCCGCCGGAAAAAGGGAAGACCCAGGGCCTCTGCCCTCCTCCAGGCCTCCTCTTTCACCGGCCTCGTCACATTCCGGATGGTAGTCACACCGATGGTCATGGCCGTTTGAAGAGCCTTCCCAGTTCTGTGGGTGTGAACTTGACAATGGTAGGTCTGCCATGGGGACACACAAAGGGACGGGATGTGTGGAAGAGGTCCGTAATGAGCTCCTTCATCTGCCGGATATTCAGGGGATCCCCCCGCTTGATGGCGCCCCGGCAGGCTGCGTAGGCCATCATGCGGTGCCGCATGGTCTCCGGAGAAGGCACATCCTTTTCGTGGTACGCCTTCACCAGTTCCTGTACCACCCGTTCCATTTCAGACTGGGACAGATCCTCCGGCGCCCCGGTGATGCGGATGACATCGGGCCCCGCCTGTTCAAAGGTAATGCCCAGCCTTTCGATATCTTTCTTTTTATCTGCCAGCAGGGGTATATCCTCGCTGTCCACGTGAATGAGATAGGGAACCAGGATTTCCTGCACCGGGATTCCCTCTGCCCGCTCTGCCAGGTGGTCATACCGCACCCGTTCATGGGCCGCATGCTGGTCGATAATGAGGAGGTCCTTCCCATGCTGGCAAAGGATAAAGCAGTCCGATACCTGCCCCAAAGGAATCACCGGGTCCTCCTGTTTTTCTTCTTCAAAGAGGGGATCCGCAGTGACTGCCTTCTTTTCTTCTGATTTTCCCTCTTCCTTCCGATATCCGCTGAATACGGAATGACCGGAGAAAAGGTCTTTCCTGTCCGTATCGGGCACATAGGCCGGTCCCCCGGGCGCCCTCCGTTCTTCTCCCGTAAAGGAACCCTGGGACCGGGATTGGTAGGAAGATCCGGCCGGCTCTCCCCAGGACGATTTTGACGCCGTTTCTTCAGAAAGGCCGATATCCGGCTTTCCGGACGGCCTGTCTTCCACTCGGACATCACCGGGCCTGAAGCTGCCGCCATGGACAATTTCATGGCCCGGGTCCCGGATCATTTCACGGGCGATACTGTCCGCCGTGGACTGGGACGTCAGCGTCCCCAGCACCGCATGGTAAACGAGGCGGAACAGGGCCTGTTCATCGGAGAATTTGATTTCCCGCTTCTGTGGATGCACGTTCACGTCAATACTTTCCGGCGGCACCTGGAAAGAAAGGACCATGAGGGGATATCCGTTCTTCGGGAGCAGGGAATGGTACGCATTATCCACTGCCTTTGTGACCACCGCGCTTTCCACCACCCGCCGGTTGATGATGATGGTCTGGTACTGGCGGCTGCTTTTCAGAAGGGAAGGCTTGGAAATGAGGCCTTCCAGGAAAACATCATTCCCCTCATCCTTCACATCCAGCATTTCACCGGCGGTCTTCGTACCATAAAGGGCAGAGACCACATCGATCAAGCGCCCGTTTCCCGGGGTTTCGATGACGGTGCGGCCATTATTGATGAGGCGGAACGCAATATCCGGATTTGCCAGCGCCAGCTTTCCCACCATGCTGTTGATCCGGCTGGACTCGGTCCGTTCGGACTTCAGGAACTTCTTGCGGGCCGGTACGTTATAGAAGAGGTCCCGCACTTCCACCGTAGTCCCTGCCGGGGCTCCGCAGGGCTTTACTTCTTTGATTTCGCCCCCCTCCATCTCCAGCACCGTACCTTCCACGTCTTCATTGCGGCGGGTGGTAATGGAAGAGCGGGAAACGGAGGTAATACTGGGGAGTGCCTCTCCCCGGAACCCCAGGGAAGCGATGTGGTAAATATTATCCACCGTAGAAATCTTGCTGGTGGCATGGCGGATGACCGAGAGCCTGGCATCCTCCTCGGACATGCCGCAGCCGTCGTCGGTGACCCGGATATAGGTCATGCCGCCGTCGGCGATTTCCACTTCGATTTCATGGGCCCCTGCGTCCACCGCGTTTTCCACCAGTTCTTTCACCGCATTTACCGGACGCTCCACCACTTCACCGGCAGCAATCTGGTTTGCCGTGACTTCATCGAGCACATGAATCAGTGCCATTATCTTCCCTCCTTTGCTTCCTTACTGAGGCGGAACAGGATTTCCATGGCCTCAATGGGGGTTTTACTCATAACATCCATGTTCGCCAGTTCATCGATAATGGGGGATGTGAAAAGGTCCATGCCCATGGGACTGTCCTGCCCCTGTCTGACGGGAGCCGCAGCCGGCTTCACGCCGTCCTTTTCTTCCAGAGACTGGAGGATATCATCGGCCCGTTTCAGAAGGGACTCCGGCAGCCCCGCCAGCCTTGCCACGTGGATGCCATAGCTCCTGTCGGCGCAGCCCGGCACGATGCGGCGAAGGAAGGTAATATCCTTCCCCCGTTCCTTGACGGTGACCGTATAGTTTTTAATGTGGCTGCTGTGATCCGCCATGTCCGACAGTTCATGGTAATGGGTGGCAAAGAGGGTAAACCCGTGGATTTTTTCATCGATATATTCCACCACCGCCCGGGCAATGCTCATGCCGTCGTAGGTACTGGTCCCCCGGCCGATTTCATCGAGCAGGATAAGGCTGTTCTTCGTGGCATTCCGGAGGATATGGGAAACTTCCTGCATTTCCACCATGAATGTACTCTGGCCCGTAGAAATATCGTCGCTGGCTCCGACCCTGGTAAATATGCGGTCCACCGGGGAGAAAGAGGCACTCCGCGCCGGGATGAAGGACCCCACCTGGGCCATAATGGTCAGCACCGCCACCTGCCGCATGTAGGTGGATTTGCCTGCCATATTGGGGCCCGTGATGACGAGGATTTCCTGGTCCCTGTGGTTCAGCTCCGTATCGTTAGGTACGAACATTTCCCGCTTCAGCGCATGCTCCACCATGGGATGACGGCCATCTTTGATGGTAATCCGGCCTTCCCTGGCATTGGTAATCTCCGGCTTCACATACCGGTCCTTCAGGGCTGCCCGGGCAAGGCTGGCCAGGCAGTCCAGCTGGGCCAGGGCTCTGGCGGTCTTCTGCATGTCCGGGATTTCCGGACGGATTTCCGCCTTCACGGCCTGGTAAATCTTCAGTTCCAGCTCCTCCGTCTTTTCCTTTGCCGTCAGAGCCTTCGCCTCAAATTCCTTCAGTTCCGGCGTAATGTACCGTTCCGCGTTCACCAGTGTCTGCTTCCTCATATAGTAAGGCGGCACTGGAATCTTATTGGCATTGGAAATTTCGAAATAATAGCCGAATACATTGTTGAATCCGATTTTCAGCTTAATGCCGGTTTTTTCCTTTTCCCGCTCCTCCAGATCCGCAATATATTTCTGGCTGTTCTCGGAAAGGGAGCGGACCTCATCCAGCTCAGAGGAAAATCCCTCTTTGATATATTTTCCGTCCCGGATATTGCCGGTACCATTTTCATTCATGGAACGGTCCAGCAGGTCATACACCGGGCCGTGGATGCCGATCTGGGCATTCAGTTTCTTCAGGATCACCGATCCCGCCCCACTTAAAAGGTTCTTGATATGGGGCACCATTTTCAGGCTGGCCTTCAGGGCCAGGAGGTCCTTGGGGGATGTGGAATTTGCCTCGATACGGCCAAGGATTCGTTCGAAATCGAACACCTGGGACAGCATGTCCTCCAGGTTCGTAAGCTCCGTCATATGGGTGGTGAGTTCTTCGATACCATTCTGACGGAGGGTAATCCGGTTCACATCGGTCAGCGGCCGTTCCAGCCACCGTTTGAGCAGCCGCGCTCCCATGGCGGTATGGGTATAGTCCAGAAGTTCCAGGAGCGTTCCCTTCCGACCGCCATCCCGCATGTTTCTCGTGATTTCCAGGTTCCGCAGGCACTCTTCCGACAGAGTAAGCGTATGGTCTTCCCTCATGGGCTGCACCGAATGGAACGTGGCGGCCTCTGTCTTCATGACATTCTTCAGGTACGCCGACAGCCGCCGGAAAACGAGCTGCACATTGTCATTATCAATGGAAGCGGCGGCCGGCGGAATGTCCCCTTCCTCCTCCGATTCGGACCGGGACATGAGGCAGGCCCCCAGCCGGGCAGCGCAGAAGCTGGTCAGTTTCCCATAGAATTCATCGGACACAGAGCATACAGCCTCTGCCGGGGAATAGACGGAAAGCATGTCGAAGAAATCGTCTTTTTCCTTCTTCTTGTCCCACACCCCCCACCAGCATTCACCGGTAGAAACATCGGCCAGCACCGCATCAATTTCCTTATCGGCCTCCATGATATAAATCAGGTAATTGTTGGATTTGTCGGCAATGGAATTTTCAAAGAGAATGGTGCCCGGCGTAATGACCCGGATCACGTCCCGCTTCACAAGGCCCTTTGCCTTCTTGGGGTCCTCCAGCTGTTCGCAGATGGCCACCTTATAGCCCTTCTGGATGAGCCGGTAAATGTAAATTTCCGCCGCATGGAAAGGGATGCCGCACATGGGTACCCGGCCTTCGGGACCTGCATTTTTCCCTGTCAGCGTCAGTTCCAGTTCATGGGATGCCGTCAGGGCATCATCATAAAAGAGCTCATAAAAATCGCCGAGCCGATAGAAAAGGAGGCAGTCCTTGTATCCATCCTTTACCTGCTTATATTGTGCCATTAAAGGAGTCTTTGCCATGTCACCCTCCTGTTTGAAATAATGATAGCAAAATTCTACGGCTCCGCCGCTAAGGGTCTAGATCCAGATCTAGATCTACAGGGCCTTCGGCCCGAATCCTCACTCCACCAGTTCTCCCTTGAGCACCCAGGTCTGGGCCAGGTCCACCTTTGCCTTCACCGTATCTCCCACATGGATGCCTTCCTTATGGGGGAAGAGAATCATCTTATTGGAAGACGTGCGGCCATACCAGTGGTTTTCATCCTGCTTGGACGGTCCTTCTACGATGATTTCATAGGTATGGCCCTCCATCTTTTTATTGAGGGCCAGGGAAATCGGATTTTCCGTATCCATCAGTTCCTGCAGCCGGCGATGCTTTGTGGCATCATCAATCTGGTCTTCCATCCGGGCCGCCGGAGTCCCTGTCCTTGGGGAATAGATAAAGGTATAGGCCGAATCAAAGCGCAGGTCTTCCAGAAGCTTCAGGGTTTCTTCGTGCATAGCTTCCGTTTCTCCCGGGAATCCGGTAATCAGGTCCGTAGTCACAGCGATATCGGGCATTTTCTCCCGCACGTAGGCAAGGAGTTCCTTGAAATGTTCGATGGTATACCCCCGGTTCATGCGGCGAAGCATTTCATTGGACCCGTGTTGCACGGGCAGGTGCATATGGCGCACCACCTTCGGGGAAGCTGCCATGGCATCCACCATGTCGAAGGTCATATCCCTTGGGTGGGAAGTCATGTACCGTACCCGTTCGATGCCGTCGATTTCATCGATAGCCCGGATAAGGTCTGCGAAATTCGTGCCATTCCGGAAATCGAGTCCATAGGAATTGACATTCTGTCCCAGAAGGGTGATTTCCTTGTACCCCTCTTTGGCAAGCTGGCGGATTTCCCCGCAGATATCGGGGATGGTCCGGCTGATTTCCCGGCCCCGCACATAGGGAACAATACAGTAGGTGCAGAACTTGTTGCAGCCCTGCATAATGGGAATCCATGCAAAGATTTTTGACTTTCTCACCGCATGGAGCTCGCTGTAATCGTTCACGCTGTGGGGATTCCGCTCCGTTTTCACCACATGGCCGCCGGTGGCGGTTTCCTTCGTGATGATATCCTTCAGGTCATGAATATGGTAAGGTCCCATGACAAAATCGATGATCGGCATCCGTTCGATGAGCTTTCCCTTATTTTCCTGGGCCATGCAGCCGGCAATGCCGAGGAGCATGTGGGGATTCTTCTCTTTCAGCTTCTTGATTTCCCCGATTTTCCCATACACCTTTTCTTCCGCATTCTGCCGGACCGAGCAGGTATTCATGATGACAATATCCGCATCTTCCATGTTCTCCGCCGGTTTGTATCCCAGTTCTTCCAGCTGCCCGTTGATACGCTCCGTATCACTTTCATTCATCTGGCAACCATACGTAATAGTTTTGTATAGTCCTTTCATATTGACCTGCCACCCTTTCTTCGTTGCGATTTCCCTTATTATAGCATACCGGGCGACGTGTGTTCGAGGCGGTCGGACGCGATCGCAAAATACCCGGGGTCCCGTTCGATCCCGATGAATTTACGGCCGGTATTGAGACAGGCAACCCCGGTCGAGCCGGACCCCATACACGCGTCGAGGACAACGTCGCCCGGGTTCGTATAGGTCTTGACTAACCACTCGAGAAGGGCGACCGGTTTTTCAGTTGGATGTAGCCGGTGATTTCTGAAATGGTTATTTATCTTTAAAACGTCGGTCGGATACCTTAACCCGTCGAAATTTCGTGTTTCTTTACATTTATAGCCGTAATAATTATTTGAGTAGCTATAACACTTCATAACGTAAGGTTCGCCCTGGATTTTCTGCGGGTTATATGTCGGTAATTTTTTGTAAAATATTAAAATATTTTCGTGGGCGCGTAACGGCATACGGTTAGCGTTCAAAAAACCAACAGGCATGGTTTTAGCCCATACAATTTCATATTTAAACATTTTTCGGTTAGCATTGATTAAATCAACTGCGAACGGTAACTGACTAAAAATCAGTATTGCGCCACGTTCTTTTATGATTCGGTTAAACTGTGCCCACATTTTCACGGGGTCGATAACGTTGTCCCATTTGTTATGGGTCGTTCCGTACGGCGGGTCGACGCAAATCATGTCGATCGAGGCGCCCGGTATATCTTTCATCAATTCCAAACAATCGCCTTGCAACAGTTTCATAGGGTCACCACTCTTTCACGGTATACATAACGGAGCCACCCCGGGCCCCGGTCCGGTCGAAATGGACGATACCTTCCCACCGGCCGCACTGGTACCCGATATTCGCGTACGCGTGGTCGTCTATATACGTCATTCCCGTCTTGATTTTGTGTATTTTCCTCAAATTGACCTTATAAACGTCGACCTTCTGTGCGGTATCGTTCGAAACAACCACCGTACGGTCGGATTTCTTCGTCGCGGCCGCCCGAAGCGAAGGATCCTTCCGTTTAATTGCGTTCATGGTGGTTGTAGCCGCAGCCGGGACAGTCGGGGCCGTGATATAGAACGTGGCGGCGGGGGGCGTTGTCTGAGCCCGGTCGATCTCTCGAATAAGTTCGGACGCCGTCGGGGTCGATACGTTGACGGCCCGGGCGACCTTTTCCGGGTCCCGGGTTTCGGTTTCGGTGAGCACTTTTGGGGTTTCATTGTTTACCCGGTCCCGGTAATCACAGAAGGCCCACATAGCCACCGCCACGAGCACGAGAAGCGCCGCGGTGGCTATCCATTTAATTTTTTCACTTGTCACCATTCTTTATTTTCATCCCATTCCTGTTTATACCATAGGGCCTTCCCGCGGATATAATCACCGCCCGCGCCCCATCCGGTCGCGCCGGGCATACACCACAGGTCCCACCGTTCGCAAGTTGTATTAGGCCCATATCCATCGAGTTCGGCGGCTTCTGCGTGGGTCGTAAATGTATCCGAGTTGATGCCGAGCCCGAGGGCGTTCGCAAGCGTAGCCACGACCTGCGCGAGACATTCGACCTGCGCGTCGGTCGGTGGTTCGGGTCCGAAATCGACGCGCCCGTCCGCCCACAGACCGGACCCCGCACAACCATCAATAGCGACCGCGATCGATTTATAGTTGCGGTGCCATGTTGCGGCCGGGGTCTCGTCGAGGGGCTTTGTCAGATACAACGACCCATCACGGTCAATATTCAGATGGTACGCGCTGTCATGCTGTCCGTAGTGGCCCGCGGTCCAATGTAAATAAACGTGGTCGATAAACCCCGCGAGGCCCTTTTCCTCGATTTCGTTCGTCAAATCGTCGAGATTAATCAATTCATCCATAATACCACCCCTAGAAGTGAGTAAATACGGTAAAATACGCTATAACGGGGTCTATAGGCCCGCGTGTGCGATGGTCTATATAGTTATACCCTCGAAAAAACGCATTTTCCCGTAAAATCGTGCGAATTTTGTGAAATTTTAACACACCGTGTGTTATTTCCCGTCTGTGTGTACTGTCCCGGACGTCGGGCCCGGTCCATAGCTACCACGCGGTGTGTTGAGTTTAGAATTTATAAATTTGTTGGTGAGCTGAGTTACCGGGCCGCCGCCCCCGGTTACGGTGGCGAACGGGTAATACAAGTCCCAATTTATATTGAAGTATGCAAGGTAGAACGAGACAACTAAAAAAGCGATCCACCCGGAGGCGGCGATAACCCGGGTTAGTGATAATTCACCGTTCTCGTAAAGTAACATTCGTATGATGTGGTGCATGGCGGTCACACTTTCGGGAGTTTGCGTAAATCCGCTAACATGGCCGTACCTTGTCCGTTTCCATGGAGGGCATGGTAGGCGAGGTATATTTCTTCCGCTAGAGCCTCGTCGTCATATGTGATTTTTCCACGGTGGGTACTTTCTTCATGGGCCCGGCGTAATTCAATCTTTAGTAATACCTTCACGCCGTTTTCGAGAGCCTTTCGCCGCGTGGTTAGGCTTCGGGACTTATTGAGCAGGTACCCGACGGCAAACGACAATACAGCGTAACCACCCTGTGTGACCATGTTGGAGATAAACGGGTCCATCATGTTTCAACCCCTAATTTCTTGTAATACTCGACCTCCTCGTCGACGGCGTCCGCCAAATCGTCGGGAAGGTCGTCACCCATTTCGGCGTAATCTTTATCGGTGACGTCGTAGGCCGTGACATAGGTCGAGTCGGTCGCGGTCTGCGTGATGAATTTATGGGCGTCGGAGTACGTGTACACGGCGCCGGTCTTTAATTTAATTTTCTGTATCATGTGAGTCACCCCGGATAAGTTGACAACGCGGCGATATAGCTAGCATACGCGGACCAGTTCGTCGCGGCTTTGTATGTATCGACGGCAACGTCCGGGACGTAGAGTTTAAAACCCGACGGGACCGAATCAAAAAGCCCGCCATTTAATTTCGGTGGAGTTGTTGCCCGCACAATCATTGTAGTTAATGAGTTACAATAGCTGAACGCGTGACTGGAAATAGATGTACACTTTGAACCAATATCTATTTTTTTTAAATTGAAATCTAGCGCAAATGCCCATGATCCAATACGAACTAAATTCGGCATCGCGCTAATTTCTGTTAAACCACTACTATAAAAACTATTATTCCCGATTTCTTTTAACTTTGGCGCATTTACTTTACTTAGACCGGATTCACAAAACGCGTATTGCTTAATATATTCAAGGTTCGGCATATTGATACTTGTTATTTTTTTGTTATCGGCAAAAAGATATTCGGGAATTGTCTTTACTGTACTTACTGATATATTTGTAACTTGAGAGAATCCATACAAGGACGTAGCTCCCTCGGTATCCGTATCGGTTATTTCTGTTTTTGTACCAGTTAAACATATTTTTTTTAGTGCGTCGTTACCGATACTTCCCGTCCCGGTCGCAATCGCCCCGTCCGCCCCGTAGAACATTTTACCCGACGCAACGTCGGACGCGGTCGCGGTGGCATCGCTAGTATCAACGTAGGCGACTGTATTACCCGACGCGTCGACACAATGGACCGCTGGAACGGACGGATACGTCGCCCCGGCTATTTTGATATCGTGTACCATTGCTTACACCGCCTTTACTGAATGGTTACGATTTTGGTTGTGGTATCCTGCGATACGGTGGCAGCGGTCATGGTACCGGTAATTTTAGCCCCGTTTACATAGGCCGTTACGCCGGTCTTGACGGTAGCCGCGGTAGCGGTAGCGTCCGCGGTATCGACGACAGACGTAGAACCCGCTACACCGAGGATAGTTACACCGGCCTTGATATTGCCGGATACGATTTTCGCGGCTTCGTCGGTATCGATTGCCGCTTTACCGGTCCCGTCGTAGTGACCGGAGGGAATGGTGGCACCGTCAATGGTGGATACTTTAACCCCGGCCAAACCGTTTTCGGTCATTGTACCGGTGATGGAACCGGTCGCCCCGTGAACGGTTTTACCTGCGAGGACGTCCGCCGCGGTTCCCGTGTCTCCATCGGTCCCGTAGAATTTCGCGGACCCACTACCGTTCGCGAGAGGGATATCGACTTCCGGTACTGTTTCATACGTGATACCATTGATTTTCACTGTCTTTGCCATTGTAATTTTCCTTCCCGGGCCCGCGGGCCCCGTAAATACGGGATTTCGCATTATAAGGGGGCCAGGCGCGTCCGCGGCCCATGCCCCTTATAACTATATACCCCGTTTTGACTCGATTTTCGATAAATCGGACCGTTTTATATAAAATATTGGAACATACTGTTTTAAATTCGTTATTCGACCGTCAAGACGGACCCGTTAAACGAAATTTTCCCGTAGTTGGACGGGATCGGGTTTACTGTAACCTGTTTAAAACCGTCGTACCCCGAGGCCGGGGTAATTGTTACTGCCGCTTCGCCGGGGGTAACCACCCGCGACGGTTCGAGCTTGACGGCGACGCCGGACGTACTCACCGTAACCACCCCCGAGAGCGTGGCGATCGCAGATAGCTTACCATTGACGACGGCCGTTTTATAATTCACCGACATTAGAAGGTCACCTCCTCCGCCACCGTAAACAGGTGCGGGGTAATGAACGTGACCACATCGCCCGCCGCCGTGGTCAACTGACAATCGTAATAATACGTACCGTATTCGAGGTCCGACGTCATGGCCGGGGTAATTTTTGCCACCCCGTCAACGACGTCAACTGAGATAAGCGCAGCTTTATCCGTGGTAGAGGTTTTTACTGTCATTACGATTTTATCGCCGTCTTGCAATTTATACGGGGCGCCCGCCTCGTCGGTTACTGCAACACGAAAAACCCCGGTATCTCCTCGGGTAATGGTAATATTATTGTTTTTTACTTTGAACATGCTATCACCTCCTGTTAGAGCCCGGTTACGTCGAGCAGTATCGCAGTTGTCGGGAAAAGGGCGTCGAACATCGTCAAACCGTACGAGCACGTACTTTCCCCGTACATATAATATTTCCCATTTCCGCCGGTAAAATATGCCATATGATCGTCCGGTATCACGTCAAAAAATAATAGATCGTCCGGCCTAGTATACCCGTCGGTAAATGCGTAATCTTCGAATAATTGAAATTGACAGTCGTAACGTTCTAATGCGTTCTTACCCATTGAGAGAGATATAATAGCGTAACTGCGTGTAGGATCAATCGGTTCAGATACACGCTTACTCATAATCATACCTGTCCCGGATACGTCCAACATAGATTTTGGGTCGATTGCGGATACAACCCGCATATACCGCTTATTACTGTCGTATACACATTCACCGCCCGAATTATATACCTGCAACCCGTTTTTAGCGCCGGAAACACTACTTGTCGACGTATCCAGTCCGAACGTATACAAAAAGATTTCCGAAAAATCTCGTAGTTTGCTTATTGCCGCCGCTTTGGTTGCCCATATGGGTACATAACAACCATTATACACCGAGCCAAAACAAATATATTTTTTGGTTTCCGGTATATAGTTCGGCAACGGAGCAGTTAATACATGACAATACTTTGTCGGACTATATGTGTATTTTTTCCCATTTGTATCTGTGAGAGTAGAGACCCCATACTCCATAAATTTCCCGCCCGTGGCGATCAACAGTTCATCTGAATTTAATATAAACTCTGCTTCAAAATATCTACACCCGTCCTTTGTATACAGTTGATAACCAAACGGGTCTTCATCTTTGGTTGGATATCTTACGAGCTTACTAAATGGGATTTTCCTTTTTAGTATCAAATTTTGATAAGTATCATCGAGTAACACGTTTTTGTTGTCATTGATAACTTTTATGTAATTACTCATCGGCCCCTCCTCTCACTTAATACCGTACAAAATAGTCGCGCCCGTATGCGTGCCGCTACCCAAATATTTATATTTAAGGTAGGTCCCATCTTTATATACATACGGCGGGTCGTTGGGATGTTGTTCGTTGTTTGAATCAAACCAGCCGCCTGTATTGTCGAGTCCAATTACGACATACCACAAATCCCCATCTGCGAGGGCCGGGACGGAGAAAGACCCGGTCGCCGGGGAGGCGGGGATATGTAATGTCCCTAAATATTTTACGAGCGACGTTGTCATGTCCAAGATTGTATTCCCGGCCCCGTCGAACACTTGTAAACCCTGTGCCATTTCCAGTATTCCCTCCCCTTTTACGCCGTCTTTATAAAACGTCACCGGTATTTCGGTGGTGGGTACCACGGCCCCGGCTTCGTCTGCGTGGTCGTTATCACCGGCCGCAGACGGGGCCTGGACCGGGTCCGCCGGTGGAGTAGCCACCGTAGGCGCAGCGGGCGTCCCCTTGTTTGCGGTTTCTCGCTTTTTCAGTTTAGACAACATAATCAGCGTAATCGCGATTAAAATGATAGCAAGTACCATATGTACGTCACTCATGACCATATCCCCAACCGTACGCGTAATACACCGTTTGAGTCGTAAACCTGTATAAGGTTTTTCGTGATTTCGACCCGGGCCCCGCTTGTTGTTCCATCGGAAATATCGATAGCGTTCGATGTAACCGCACCGGCTGCGATCATGCCTTTAACGACCACGTTTTTGTCGAACACGGTATCCTTCGTTACGTGGATAGCGTCGCCCGAAATCTGTAATTTTACGGTAACCGTTGTTTGATCGGATACCGGACCTTCCCCGAACATGTCGTAGTAATCGTAAGTAACTGCGTATACACCATTGTTACATACGAACGATACCGTAGTATCGGTGGTATTTATGTCGGTGTTCGCGGACGTGGAACCACTCGTGGTGATATGAATAATGGCCCCGAGGGCCCCGGCGGGGATCGCCCCGATCGTAATAGACAGGCCGCCTACCTTCGCCGTCACCTTAGGTGCGGTGGACGGTTTAGCGGGTGCCGCGAGGGTCGGTGTAATGGTGGCGGGGACCCCGTATACGCCGGTCGCGCCTTTCGCGTAAATATAGTAAGTGATAGACCCGTCCGGCCGGGCCGTAGGTGTAAACACGTACGACGTCCCGGTGGTCTTACCTACCATACCGGTATCGACGCCCGGGTTCTTGTCCGTCCGGATTTCGTACCACGCGATATCGGCGTTCGTGACCGGGTCCCACGTTATCCGCGCGTCCGACGTGAATTTAATAGCGACGTTCACGGGCGTCGTGGGGGTCGCGTATTTTGTAGCGACCAGTATCTCGTATGTCGGGGCGTTGTCTTTACTTGATTCGACCCCGTATTTATCTTTCGTTGTTACGCATAATTTGTACATCGCACCAACGGGACAGTTAGGGATAGTAGCCGAATTAGTACCGGTACCGCCGAAGGTCCATTCTGTAGGGTAAGTACCGTCAGCAGATTTGATTTTGTAATACACCATACCGGTACTATACGACGGAGAATTCGGCGGGGTCCATGTCACGATGAGATCGTACCGGGCCAAATCAGACTGCCCGCGGTACTGCGTGGTAGCGGTCACGCCCGAGCACGCCGGGACGTAATAAGCCGCCGGGGTAATCTCGATAGCATCAACCGCAGAAAGATCCTGCTCCACGGTACCGAACATGTTAATAGAACATGCCTTTAAATAGAATTTCCGGCCGATATCAGCGGCCGGAAAAGTGTATTTAAACAACGTTGCGTCGCACCGGCAAAAACCGGACCCGCTACCATGCGCGGCGGCCGTTGTGTTGTACTGTCCACGGACGAGGCCGCCCAATGTGTAGGTACCGTCACTATTGAGTGTAACGGTCGTGTATGATACACATTCACCGTCAACCCAACACAAGGTGTCCCCGGCCTTTGCTTGTTCTTCATTCGCCCCAATAAACGTATCATTACATTTTACGGTCATGGTGGTCGCCGTGGCCGTCATGTCACTAGCAAGGGTACCGAACCGGGCGGACGCGGCGACCCGGCCAATCTCGCGGTAATTGGTATCGTCGTCGCACCCATAAAGGATACAGCCACCCCAATTGTTACCCGCGCCCTTTGCACCGATCCAAATTTCGTAGCCGGCGGTCGTTGCGTCGACCGGTGGTTGGAAATGGATAATCGTTGTATTGTCGGGGTCCGTGTTGGTATTGAGTGTAGGCCGGTCGGTATTGGTTACGGTATAGGCCGGGGCGGTATATGTACCTTCCCGGCGTGGTACCGCGGTGATTGTATATAAACCGGTATCGTCTTCAGTAACCGACGTAATAGCGACCAAACGGCCCGTACCGTCGTCGTTTACGATCCCGGCCTTCTCGTCTTTAATCCGTACGAGGTCGCCGGGTTCGAGGCGGCAGAAGGCCCAGTCAAGTTGGAACGTGTACTGGTCTTTTTCTATCTGATTCCTGTGAGCGATAAGTTTTGCGACCTTTACGGCACGTTCTTTCGTGTAAATGTACCCAGCGGAAATACTGGAGGCTTGATTAAAGCCACGCGCGGCGATATCGTCGGTCAGTTCATATGATACGGTTTCCTGCCCGTACCCGTTCTTTCGATTCGTAAATTCGACCGGGAAAGAATTATAGATATCGGCACTGTCTTTACGTTGGTACTGGATACACGACCCATCGTCCATAGGGATAAAGTCGTCCGGGGTTAATTCATACATTACGGTCGTGTTGGGTTTCCAACTACCGATAGCTTCGTCCGCCATGGGGATGATCTTAAAATGATCGTTGGACCAAAAGATATAGGCACCGGTAATAGTCGCTATATCGTTGATTATCGATTGTGCAGTTTTAGCCTGTGTTGCGTCGTCCATCGGCGTTGAGATAAGCAGGTCAGCGGCGTTACAGTACGCCCGGTAATTGTCGAGGCCGTCGACAGTGATACCACCGAGGCCCGCCTTCTGCAGGATATACTGAATGTAGTCAGCGGGGTTTACATCGACCCCGTCACCGGTACTAAGTAATTTTCCTTTTACTTCGAAATTGAACGACGGGAAGGAGGCGCTGTCACCGAGGTCGAGTACCCCGGCCACGTAAGCAAGTCCAGGATAGGGCCTAGCTTTGTTCGGGTGCTTAGACGTGGTATAGTTCCACGCCGTCTGAGAATCGGTACCCTTGAACAATGTCAGCCCGGCCCCGGCTAAGCCCATAAGATCGGAGCCTTTCCACACGGTACCGATCCCGGCCACTGGACCTTCGCATAACGCGATGATTGCAGCGACGGTGTAGGTATACGTAATGGATACGGATTTTACCCCGCCACCTTTCCCGCTTTTATGGGTCTCTTTATGTTCGTGGGCCGTAAAATCGTCATAGTAAATGACGTTTCCGGCGACCCGGGTCGTCCCCAAAATTTCGGGAACCACCGCGCCGTATTCGGCCGTAGCGACGCTAAAAGCCGAAATTTTATCGGCCCGGGTCGTTACGGTATGCGTTCTAAACAGTCCCATTAATTACCTCCCCCGCTTTTCCCGGGTTAAACCTGTATACACCATAAAGCCGGGACCGCCCGGCCTTGTCTTTTAAACACGCGTCGTCAAGGTACCCCATGACAACCCCGTGTTCTACCCACGCGTGTATCAGTTCGCCGCCACCTACGTAAATAGCCCCGTGTGAAACACACCGGCCGTACTTATAGAGTAGAAAGGCACCGGGCGCCATGTTGTCCGCGGGTACCCGGTCGCAATATTTTTCGACGGTCGATACAAACCAACCATTACTATGGGACAGGTACCACATATTACTATACGGCTTTACCTTGATCGAGTCCCGGGGGACCAGTCCGGCCCCCTCGAGCACACAAATCAATAACATACCGCAATCGACCCCGACGCCCTTGACCTTGCCCATGTTGACGTGGGGGGTACCCAACCACGTATAAGCCTCTTTTACAATACGTTCGCCGGTCGTCATATTAGATTAATACCTCTTTCTGCGGGATAAACGGCGCAATAACACAGTTTTTCGTATCCGTGCTAGCACTGATACTCCCATCACTCGCGGACGTGTAGGCGCCTTGCGGATAATACCGGCGGATCGGAAAATTCATACCGAGGCCCGTCGCCTTGCTTTTTACGTCAAGTTGTACATACATTCCCCCAGCCTGTGCTATGTCGCAATAGCCGGTAAAAAGTACAATAACCCCGACAATAGAAGGTAGCGACGCACCGTCGCGCGGTTTGAAAAAGCACCGGGACAGCTTAAGCCGGGCCCCATCAAAATTCCCATCATTGACCGCCTTTAGGATCTTTTTTGTTTTACCGCCGATCGTTATAGTATCGTCCTCGCCCGCCGTAATGGTTACTGTAAGCGAGTCGACCTGTAATTGATTCTCGAGCTTGATTTCATTACGTTCGAAAAGATACACGTTATGTCTATACGTTTTCGAGTCGTAAACGATATCACGGTCACTATTCGTGAAATAATACGCGGTGCCGTTCAACGTAATTTCGTAAAGGTCACAGCACTGTATTTCCCGGGCGGCATTTAGATATTCGTTTAGTGTTTCGTTACCCGTAGATTTCATAATACCGTTTCCATTTCCAACGAATCGACGTTTACAAAATTTTTAAATTGGCGAGCCGTAGTAAATTCGGTCGAGTTTAAAACGACTTTCCACCAATATTTAAACGTTGCGGTAAGTTTTGCCGCCGTTGGGGCGGTGGTAAACGTGATAATCCCTGTGTTGTTGTCCACCGTGTACCCCGAGGCGGCAATAACGGCCCCGTCGCCCTTGACGGTCACGTCCTCGACATAGGGCGCCGGGATCGAATACGAGTCGTAGAGTATCATACACTGATATTTCGCGTTAGTACTATCGACGGCAACGAGGGCGATATCGGTAGCGACCGAGGCGTCCGGGTCGAGCCACAAAAACGGCTTATAATTGCCCTTGTGCATGGCGACGAACCCGTGTAACGTACGTTCTTCGTCGTCGCTGAGATTGAATAACGAAAATGTAATAGCCCACCGGGAGTACGTCTGATTTGTCATAGACCGACGCAAACCGGACCCGCTGGTCTTGACCGATACGTCCCATATCTGTTTACGGCTTGACGTCCACAGATAGTGAGTATTAATAGGCCATTTTTTGAGCGCCGTCGCCATAATTACCAAACCCCCTTATCGGCCGCAAATTTCCGATTACTGTCTAACAATGCTTGTTTGATACCGTTTAACCCGCCTTTACGGAGAAACGTTTTAAAGCTAGCGGCGTCGAGCGTGGATACGTTAAGTGTAACGTTGGTCCCGCCGCCCTTAGCCACCCCGACGATCCCGCCTTCAGCGAACCCCGGGATAGTGCCCGTGTTGAGCGCGTCAAGCGTGGGTACCCCGATACGGTCGACGGCGTCCGCGCGTAATACATATTCGCCGCGAGAGAGGCGGGTTAAAATAGAATCGGACGTTTTGGTCCCGGGCCCGAATACCTCGCCACCACCGACGGCCCAACCGTCCGCGTGGGACTCGATTAAACCGCCCACGGCCTTGCCCGGGATATAACCACCGCCGTTTAGTCCCCAAATTTTGAGTGCCGCAAGTATCTGCGCCTGTATCACGGCCTCGACGAGCTGTATTACCACTTGTTTGAGTACGCTTACAAGGTTACCGCCCTCTACAACGGTCTTTGCGATCCCACTCGCGAGGCTATTTAGGGCGTTATCCATGGCCTCCTTAATAGAAGTTTGTCTATCTTTTACGATCTCGAGTTTTTCCTCCTGTTGGTCGTAGTACTTATTAGATTCAGCCACCGCGGCAGCGATTTCTTCTTCTGTCTGTTTTGTCTGTTTACCCTTTTGGAGAATATCAGCGATGGCACGTTGACGGCGCTGTGTAAGCTCGTACAACTGTTGTTCGACTTTTGTCTCGTTGAGCCGGTCCGCTTTATCGGTGATTTGGCCGAACGTAAGTTTGTCCCGTTTCGCCTCGAGGCCGGTTCCAAGGGACGACAATGTCGCCGCGTTTTGTTCTTTCGCGAGGGCGATTTTCTGCCGTAGGATTTCGGCCTCCTTGTCTTTCCCATCAAATTCAGCCTCTTTTAATTTATTATTAAGTTGTAGTTCTTCTTCTTTATACCGTAACGTTTCTTTTAAAACGTTGTTGTTATATTCAAGTTGGGCCTCCTTCATTTCGGCGGCGTATTTCATCGAATCATCGCCGAATGTTTTTTGAAGGTCAATAAGTGTTTTTTGGGCCCCAACCTGTAGGTCGTTCTTGATAGTGAGTAACTTATTTTCGATCTCGAGACGTTCTTCCTCGAGCTTGTTTTCTTCCTGCAGGGCCTTTAGATCCTCGTCGTGCTGTTTCTTTGCGAGATCTTCGGGGGACGGGCCGGACGCGCCACCACCGCCACCACCGGCGTGACCACCGCCACCACCGCCGCCACCGGTGGGCGCGGCCCATGACATATCAACGGCCCCGGCGTCTGCGTCGGTGTACGCGTCCATAGAGTGGCCGGTCGCGGTGGTTACATCGAGGGAACTATCTTCGAGGCTATTCGCCTTCGCCGCGGCCCGGGCATTGCTTGCGATCTTTGCACCGATCGCCGCGAGGCCACGGAGTACGGCCCCAATGGCCGAAACAATGTCCATTAAGAAATCGTACACCGGTCCGAGAGCGTTACGCATTTCGGCGCACGCACTGTCAAACGCGTTTCCGGCGGCCCGAATAGCCACCGCCACGATGTTAATCACAGTATCAATGACTTGTACCGCGATTGCGATACCATGGAGAGCCGCCCCGGCCACGCTAGCCACGAACGAAAAAGCACCGGATAACGGGCCCTTAATGAGTGCCGTCAAATCGTCGAATAGGGACATAAGCGACTGGAGCAGGTCCGATTGGTTGAACGCGTCCGCGAAATACTGCCCAATCGAGGACAGCACGCCGGACGCGGAGGACTCCATACGGGCGAAATTGTCATTAAACGTGTTCGTTGCTTCCTCCGTCTTGCCCTCGAATTGTCCCATATAGCTTGTAAGGGCCCGGATCGCTTGACCACTCGATACGGTACCATTCTGGATACCCGCGGCGACCTCGTCCGCGGTCATGCCCATCGACTTAAAAGCCGCGTCCACGTCGAGGCCCGCGGCCTTAAGTTCGAGGATCTGTTTTTCGGAGACCTTCCCGGTCATAGTGATACGGCCCATGGTAGTTACGAGCTGTTGTGCGAAATCTTCGCCCTTCCCGAGGCCGTAGGCCGCGTCGGATACACGGCGGACCGTTGCGGCGGCCTGTGTTGCGGTCATGCCCATTTTAGTGAGCTGTACCACCATTTGTGTTACGCCGTCTTTAGAGTACTGTGTTTCACGCTGTACGTTTTTGATTTCGGTTGCGAGTTTCTTTGCGTCCGCCGCGGACCCCGTAAAGGCCTTGAGCCGGGCGAACGACTGTTGAGCACCGGCCCCCATCTTTGCAAGTCCGACCGTTACACCGACGACCGCCGTCGCGATCCCTGCGAGGCTTGTTACGGCCCGGGGCACCGCGGAAACAATACCACGTAAAAAGCCACCCACGCCGCCGTCGTTCGCGGTCGTCATGGCGGTCATTTTAGACCGTAATTCGGTGAACCGGTTACCCAAGTTCGCGAGGGCGGTTACGGCGGCCCCGGCCGTAGGGGACAACGTAGACAGGGCCGTCTTTACGGACTCGAGGGCCGCCGCGTTCTGTGTAGCCGCTTTAGACGAATCGGACAACGCGCGGATCTCTTGATTTTTCGCCGTGTTTGCCGCCCGGAGTACGTCTCGATACTCATTCATGGTAGTATTGAGTTCATTATACCGGGCCTTCTGTTCATCGGTCATGCTAGCCACACCGCCGCACGCTTTCTCGAACTCTTTTACCGCGGCTTGAGCTTCTTTATATTTTGTGTTAGTTTCCGCGATCGTAGTATTGAGCTGTTTCAGTTCGTCACTCTTGACCACGGTCTCTAATGTGATTTTTGCGTCCGCCATTGTCTCTCCCCTTATTTGAATAGGCCGCCGGTTTTTACGTACTTGACCAGTTGATTAGAAAAATATGTTTCAATTGTCGATTTATTGGCCCCGAAATAGTTACCGCGGGCCGGGTAATACGCACTACGTTGACCCGCCCGGGGTCCATGGCCCTTAATAACGTGTTGAGCTGCGCCGGTATTGTACCACCGGGCGAAATAGTTTGCATAAACCACGGCACCGTAATTGTCAGCGCTTAACTGTCCATGTTTGCCGCGCTGTATGTACATCGGTAATAGTTTACCACCAAAAGCCGCCGCAGGATAGGTCCGGCGAATATAGTTCATGGTATCGGCTTGCGCCCGAACCACGCCGCCCCGGACGAGCTGAGATAGTCCACGGTCGGTGAAGTCCTTGATCTGCGCCTGTAATTGTTCGAGTGTTGCCATATCCTGCCCCCGCTTTTAGGGGTAAACATACCCGCGCGCCGGTCGCCCGCGGGTACCCCTTAAATATGAAAAATCCGTTAGGCCGTTGTAGTATCTTCGGTAATGGTGCCCGCGGTTTCATCAACTTTAAGCTTAATGATTTTCGGGCTAGAGATACCGGTCGCGGTAAGGGTTTTTGTAATGACGTCTTTCGCTTCGGCTTTTTCGGTCCATTTCGTTGGAATGACCTTGATTTTTTCGCCGGTCTTTGCGTCGAGATCCACAATAAGAAGCATAAGGGCCCCTTTAGTCGCGGTGATAGTATCGTCGAGCATAAAGTTATCAATAACGGCCTGCCCCTCGTCGTCACGCTTAAACATGACGTCGCAAGAGAGGTCAAAAGATTTAGAGGTCACGGCGCCGGACGCCCAATAACCTGTATCTTTCGTATTCTGCGTGGACGCCGCCGCGTTCCAGTTGGTGGTCTGAGAGGTGAGCCCGCCCAGTTTAGTCCACACCGGGGCCGCTTCGGTCGCGTTCTCGCCGTAATTGATGTAAATGACCTTGCGTTTACCGGATACCCCGGTTTCTGCGGACAGGGTCGGGTATTTGTCTTTAGAAATAGTGACAGCCATTTATTTTATCCTTTCTTAAATCTGATTTAATGTAAACGTAATTTGCACCTCGCCCGATTGCCATATCCCGATATCACTATATATAGGGTTATAGATGTGCATTGTACCGAGCGATACCGATACCAAATTGTAGTCACCGGCGTAAAACGATTTCTGTAACGGTTCCCACGCCGGACCGGATAGGTAATTCAGTAATTTATTTAAGGTATCCGCGATCACTTTACGGCCCCGGTAATTGCTGTAGACTTCAAGGTTCATTGTAACGGTCCATAATGCGGTATCGGTGCTGTCGGCACAATCCGCGTCGGCGGCCCCGAAAATACCGTACGTAAACCGTTCTTGATCCTTGTGCAATTGCTGAATTTCCTCGATGGGGACGGCGCTATCGAACCAAACAATACCGACGTCCGAGGCGTCCCGCAAGGTCTCGTACAAGGCTTTAGTGACCGCGGTAAACGGTGCATTGTATACCATTTAGAGGACCTCCCCCGTCGGGTTTACTGCGGTGGCTGTAATCTGTAAATATGTGGGGACGCTTTCGTCGATCAATTCGACGTTGTTGATGATGTAAGTGTACCCGTTGTACTTTAGCCGCCAGTTTGCATTGATCGGGTATTTCGCGGATATGTCGCGAATGACAAAATAACGTGTATCGGCCGTTACATAATCCCCGTTCACGGTGCGCCTTGACTGGTCCTTTACGGTAACCATGGCAAAGAGCCCCACGGCGGGGGTATACGTAATGTCAGCCACGCCGCCCAATTCGTCCCGGGCCGGGTTGGACGGTTTTAGAAGGGTAATCCGCTTATTAAATCGGCCCGGGTTTCGCCGAAACATTTAACCCCCGATTAGGTAGAAGACTGAGAAATCAGCTTGAACGCTTTATCGTAGGTAGAGATATCGGTAAACCGTGCGATCGCGCGGACATCGACGGAGTTACGGGAGAAGCCGGATTCGGTGGAGGAGGCCACCTCGAGGCCCGGGAAGGCGATATGTTCGATCGCGGACAGATCGCCCACGAGGACGGTATTATCTGCGATTTCTTTGTTTTCAACGACGAGGACCGGGCGGGATTCAATCTGCCGAATGGTGGCACCGTTTGCGTCACGGGTCAGATAGTACCGGCCGTTTTTGTCCGCCACGTTTGCGAGATCGGAGAATGTGTTTTTATTCATAACCACAACACAGTTGGCGCCCGCGAGGGTCGGGAGGGTATTGACGGCTTTCTTGATTGCGTCGATACCGGCTTTATCAGCGAGGGCGGTTACGGTGACCTTGTTGTCAGCGAGGACAGCGGCGGACGCTTTGGTCACGATATCCTTGTTTGCATTGCGCAGGTATACGAAATTGAAAAGTTTAGAAATAAGACCGACGACGTCCGCGTCCGCGTCGCTAATCAGTTCGCGGGAGATTGGGATGATAGCGCCTTTAGACGCGAGGGCGTATTTCACGGCGGTGAATACGGCTTTAGTTTTGGCGATATCGGTATTTTCGTCGAAATCGACGAAATCGAGGTCCTGGTCGTAATCAATGGCCGGTACGGAGCCCGCGCGGGAATGTACCGTTACGTTGGTGGTATATTCGCGCAGGTCAACACGGTCGCCGCCGTGTTCCTGTACGTCGAGAAGTTCGTTAGGGATCAACACACCGCCGTCAGCGTCGACCGCGCCGTTGTTGCCGGTAGCGGTGGCAAGTACCTGCTTCGCTTTTTCGACATCCACACCGAGAATGACATCGCGAATAGCCGCGTTAATTTTTTTCTTGTCCATTTTTCCTCCAACATTAACAGAAACGGCGCTCACAGACTTTTCTTTTTCCATGGCTTCGGCAGCTTCTGCTTTACCGAGGTCAATAAAAAACTGTTTCAGCGCTTTAGATTTTTCGGCCGGGATCGCCTTGTTTTCAGCAACGAGGGCGTTTACCTCGTTTTGCAGGTTCGCAATTTCGGCCCGGATTTCATCACTTTTTTTCATTATGGTTATCCTCCAAAATAATTTTGTTGGGTAGTTTATCCAACATTTTTGACCAATAATCGACATCTTTTTCATATTTAGCTTGTTCTTCCGGGGTCGGGCCGTCTCTCTTTTTCCGGTACGCCGTCATTTCTTCGTAGGTCGGGGCGTCCCCGCCTAACATGGACCGGTACACCGGCAACGCGCAATAAATAATCAGCATGTCCTCCATCCGGTCATGACGGCGGATATATCCGTCGATCATGGCCGTTATTTCTTTCATGGTAAGGGCGCCGAATTGCGCGGGGGTTAAACCCAGTTCCCCGTATGCAACGGGTTCGAGCTGTAATATCAGATCGGCCGCCGTCTTTATTTCTGCGCCATCGTCAGCGCCGCGGCCATTTCTTTTTTTGACCCGATGATCCCGCTAGCCATCACCGCGAGGACCGTATCGGTCACGACTTTTTCAAGCCCGTACTCCTCGACGGCCGCTTCCCACAACCCGTCAAAATAGTCTGTAGTTTTGGCCTTGACGGCGGGGGTCCCGGCCCGTACGGCCTCTTTAAAGAGGACAACCACGTCAGTTAGAGGCGTGGTACCGCCGGAAAATTCAGCGAGCGCCGCGAGGATACTTTTTTTGGTAAGCTGAGGTTCAGCCCGCCGAAGTGCGTTCATTGTAAACTTGAGAGTATACTCCCGTCCGTTTACGGTAATAGTTTTCGCGTTGTCTAATGCTGTAGCATTATCCATTTTTATTCCCTTTCCCGCCCTCGTTATCCGGGGCGTCACCAATTGCACCGGTACCGCCGCGTTGTGTAAGTTTGTCCGCGGCCGGATCGGTAGACAGTGGATATTTTAACGATCGCCGCGCCTCGTTCGCCGTGAGAATACCGGCGCCGGTATATGCACACAATACCGAGGCTTTAGACGACGGGTCGATAAAATCAAAAATATCATTAGTGCTGGCCACGGTGAACCCCGCGGCGACCTGTTTAGCGGTAAGTAATTTCGATGTAAGTTCACTCGCGTACGCGTCGATAATTGGCACGATGGTGGCCCCGTAAAATTGGGCCATCTGCGTAGCGGAGAACGTCCCCATACCGGTCCCGCCGCCAATGTTGAGCATGACAAGAGGGATACCGAAAAAAGCAGATATAACCTGTGTATCGGTATCTTTCAATGACTTGTAATAGTCGTTGATATCGTTTTTTATGTTGCTTGCCGTCATGCCGGTCGGTAATGGTAAAATCGTATTGTTGCTGTTACCCAAAAGAGTCTTGATCTGCTCCTGCAGGGCCTTCTGTTTCGACGTAGACAGGTCGGACGTATAGGTTAGTACAATGGTGCCAGTGAACCCGTTGTGTACGGCCGTACGGATAGCGCTATCGGCTTCGGCGTCCGAGTTGAGCGCGTTCGCGAGGACATCCACCGCCGGGCGGCCCACAATACCGTTAATACTATTCGCCTTTACGTGAATCAGTTCTTCCGGTAAAAATACGTACTGTTTAGATGTGATGGGGTCCCGGTACTGATACACGAGTTTCCGGGCGCCCTTTAAAAAGCCGTCCAGGATCCCCGCGTCGTCCCAATATAATTGCATGTTTTCCGGGGCGAGGCGAATCAGATTCTTGATAGACCCGCCTTCCGCGTTAATGTACGCGTACGCATTGCCGGACATTAAACGGTCTTTTTCCATCTGTGCCCAAAAGTCATGGGAATTAATTCCTGGATACGGCGCAACGTTGAGCACCGGATTTAAAGCCGCGTTCGCATAGTAGGACGAATCATATTTAGCCCCGTAGACGCCCCACCGAATCTGAGACAGGTACGTCGCGAGCAATTTTACACACGTAGCATAAACCAAATTACCGTCGGGCGAGACCTTGATAATGCTACCCGCGGATACGGCCCGGATAATCCTGCCGGGGCGGTCCCTTGCGCCGCCCGTGTAGACGGTACCGCGCCAAAATGCTTTGATTTTGTCGAACATGGCGAACCCCCTTTATATAAGAGACAACGTAACGGCGTCGTATACCGGCCGTTTTTCGACCGCCGGGGGCGTAGTCTCGCCCGGGTCGGTCGGGTCGGTCACCTCGTCTTTCGAGGCCGGGCCGCGGGCTGCCTCGAGGATCATTGCGCCGACATCCACCGCCGCCGCAACGTTGCCCGCCCCGCCGGTTTTGACGATTTCGATATTATCGAAATATTCCCGCGCCTCGTCACCGGACATCCATACGTCGCCGGTCTCCATCCGGTCAATGACCGTTTTATCGGTGCAATGGGTCTCAATTGCGGCGTTCATTGCGTTATCAATAGCTTTTAGGGCCCCGGCTTTCGACTCGAGGTCGTTACTATTACCCACCGCAAGGGCCCAAGATTTATGGATCATCAAAATTCCATGGGGCTCCATAGTAATGTGATCGCAAGCAAGGGCGATCATAGCAGCGGCCGAACATGCCATGACCTCGATTCTCGCCGTTACCTTGTGTTTGCAATTTTTGATAGCGTTCACGACGTCGAGGGCCCCGAAGGCATTACCGCCGGGGCTATTAATGACGAGTGTAATGTCGTCCGTTGCGTTGTTGATACGGTCGACCAATTCGTCGGTATAAAAAATAGTACCTGTTATATTAAGTTCCATTGGTTTTATCCTCCACCCTATAGGTCTGTAACTGTGTAAGCATTGCCCGAGCGCCGTAACTCATTGCCGCCCCGCCACTGTAAGCGCCTTCCCGGTCGTCGTAGGCCGGGGGTATATACATCGTAAGAACCCACAAATCAGCTTTAGAGGCAAACCCGGGGTCGTCCGCGTAAATATCATCGAAATCGTCGATAGCACCGCGGAGGTAATCATACCCGGCGGTAATGATATTTTTGATGAATCCATCATCATCGTCGTACGGTATTTTCAGATAGTTTTTTACGCTAGATACATTAATCACTAGATTTCACCCCCATCATTTGCTCCCATTCGTCGACGGACTCGTCCGCGGACGGGCCGCGGTTGCTGTAATCAATGTATGGGGCAATGAACCCCGTGATCATTGCGTCGACTGGGTCAATACGGACGTTACTGTCCGCACGCAATGTCAATTTTTCAAAACTGATAAAGCCCGACGGGTTTTTGATTAGTACCCCGTTCGTCATACCCCGCTCCCAAATGTCCTCCCCGCCTCGACTGTAAGCGACGTCGCCGCCCTTGAGCGCGGTGGACAGCGCTTCGATATATTGGGATAACGATTTTGGCGACTGATTTTGCAATATGAAACAATCACAAATATCTTGTAAACCGCCTTGAATACCGGCGATATTATAAGGATCGGCCGCGATCGTAATATAATGCAAATCGTTATCAAATTGAATTTTTTTGATATATTGTAAAATCTGCTGTGTATCAATCGACTCACCGCCACCGCCGTTACACAAGAACAATTCGGACCCTACATACTGAGAATATGTAAATTTGTCCGATTCTATGTGTTCCTGTAATTTTCCGGCGGGCAAGAACGAAATGGTATGGACAAATAACCGGGTACGGTCCGCGTCGGTCCCGGCCGGGACCAGCTTACCGTCTTTCGTCTTGACGAACCCTAAAAACGTAACACTAGAGAGATCGAGCGTATGAGACAGGTCTACCCCGATGTACCAATCTTTGTACCCCGCGTCGATACAATCTTTAAAGCTGAAATCGACGCCACAGTTAATCATTTCATCGTAGGTACATAGGCCGCGATCTTCGGCGCTATACCATAAGTTACATTGTTTCGTCGCGAACGACTGGAGGTCGAACCCTTTCACAGCCACCGCGCGGCGGGCCTTGTCGGTGTACCGTTTCACCATGAAATCTTTAAGCGTGTACCCGTCCGGTTCATATATCAATACCGGGTTAGCCTTGCCCCACGTATGGATATCCGCATAATCGATTTGTTTCCCCGGGACCGTATCCGGGTCCGCAAGGTACACGAATTGATTATCCGGGAGGGTCCCATCGTAGAGGCCACGGCGGGTCGCTATCCACCGTTTGTGATTAGTCCCGCCTATGTCAAATTGGGCGGTGGACATGGTCACCAAAAGTGAGTCGACGTAATGGGCCTGGCCATCTTGTAACGTTTTCGGGATAATCGGGTCACACAACATTTCTTCGTCAATGACCGCTACTTTATTCGTGAACCCATCAAGGGTCTTTTTACCGCTACCGCCGGTCCTAAACAAGTCGAGCTCATTCCCGGTGATAGCAGATTTTGCCCATTTCGCGGACCGGTTAATGTTTGCGAACGTTTCCGCGAGGTCCGGGTCGTTATCAATAAAACGGCAAAATTCTTTAAAACAGATATCGGCGTTCTCGCCTTTACAGCTTGCGAGGATTATCAGTTCCTGCCGGAAATTACTCATAGTAAGCAGATAGTGCAGGATCGCTGCAAGTAAAAAACTTTTACCGTTACGCCGGGCCATGTAAAGGTTAGCCGTGTTCACTAGATACCGGCCGTCCGGGTACCGTAAACCAAAAATACCGCACAAGATGAATTTTTGAACGGGGTATAACTTGAACGGTTCGAGCTTTCCGGCCTGCCCCATGACGTGGAGCATACCCAAAAATCCGAACATCCGTTTTATGGCTTTAGCCGCAAACCTGTATTTACCGCAATCGTAAAGAGACAGCCACCGCCGGAAACACCGGTATTCAGATTGACCCAACAGACCGAGCCGGTCGCGTTCCACAAGGGCCTTGTAATAGTCACCGATGAACGGGGCGAGCTCAGCCGGTACCGTTATTTTGTTTAGTCCGTCGATCATAGCCGTCCCCCATCAATTTTCTAAAATACTCTTTGCCCGCGGCGATCCTAGCCACCGCGGCCGCCCGGTCGCGCTTATACCACGAATGTATTTCCGCGTGTGATTCGGGCGATACCGTTATCAGATTGTCAAGATCGTAAATAAGGTCGGGGTTTTTATCCCGTTCCACAATATGGTGGATAACCACCGGGGCACACTTTCGAACGATCCCGACGCCCAACAACCACACGTCATAGTCCATGTAGTGAAGGCGGATCGTATCGCGCAATTTGCGCCACCGTTTCGACGCGTACAGCTTGCGGCCCTCGTCCTCGCGTAAACGTCGTTTTGTCAGCGCGAGCCCGAATTTTTTAGCACAGTCGGGGCACCGGTCGCCGGTGTATAACTTATGACAGTTGGGGCACCGGCGATAGTAACCACCGCCGGACATTTAAAAATCCCCCTCTTTTTCTGCGTCGAGGGCGGCCCGCATGAATTTATTCTGATTATCGGCCTTCTTGTCTTTGATATCACCGAGGCCGAGGGTCTTATACAGACCAAGCGTAATTTTGTTGACTGTCTGATACTGTTCTAGTTTGACCTTCGCCTCGAGCGGTAACATATCATCAATCTTTTCCGCTAGTTCGGTCGAAATGTCGCCGCCCAATACGGCAAACTGACAATACTGTGTAATAAGGTCTTTATTTACATCTGTGATCATTGGGCACTTACCACGCAATGACCAAATATACTTGCTTAAATCCGCGATTTTCTTGTCGCGGGCGGCCTTGATTGCCGCTTTTTCGGCTTTCTTTTCCGCCGCCGTCGGTCCGGTCTTTCTTGCCATCTATGGGCCCGCCCCCCTTTATATAGATAAATGTCTATGAGTTTACGATTTGTAAGAATCATTTCGTACCAATCCGCCGAGTGTCCGTTCGTGGTCGTAAATTTTCAAACATACCCCCGTCGAATTTCTTCGATGACATCGACGTCCGCGAGAAATCGCCGCCGGATTTCAAATAATTCATCGATCGTTCGCCGTTTCTCGTCGTCATTCATGCTATACAAATTATGTATAATTCTATGCGTATTGTCGCTAACTAAAATTAAATTGTTCTCGTCCGCCCGTTTGCGTTCGTTGTCAGCATACGGGACGATATGGTGTACGGTGGTACCCGCGACGATCTTCCCTTCGGTCACCCACGCCACGGCGTCGATCCCGTAGTACATCGCGTGGACCCGTTCGCGTATTCGTTTCCACCGGTGCGAATGAAAGAATTTTTCACGCGCCGCGCCCCTTGATTGCCCACCATTGTTTAACAATGAATCACCAATCCTAATAAAATTCTAATGTTTATACTTCTATATTATCAATCGAACCGAACGGCGGATATATGGAACTCGAAATCGAAATAACCCGCAAAGACGGCCACGAAATTACAAAAGAATATTTCAATATCGGGCACGGGGGGGGGTTCCCCGCGGACCCGGGTTTTAAAGGCGAGGACGCGTACAAAATTACGACGAACGCACTTCCTGCAGATCTCGTCGACGCCGCCGAAACGTACGGGCGGGACAACGACGTCACCGGTGAATGGTATATCGGGTCCGTCGACGTTCACGGGCACACGACCGCACATTGGACCAACGACCCGGGATGGGCAGAGGTGAAGGAATGATTAATCCCCTGTATTACGTCTATACAATTCGAGAGGCGTCGGACCGGTTCGGTATCCCAGTACAGACATTGAAATCAGCGTGCGCTGGCCAAAAGGGCCTCCCGCCCCGATTCAAAACGACCGAGGCGAGGAAGTCTGGAGGTACATGGTTAGTTACCCGGGCCGGACTCGCCCGTGTGTATGGAATAAAAGAATAGACAACGCAAAAACCCCGCAGTCGTTTCATTGGTCCCGGGGCTTTTACGTATACTCAGAAAGGAGGCGCACACATAGTCCCTTCTATGTATGCTGTCATTATTGTATCACAAGAATAACAGATGTGCAGACGGTCCCGACGACAAAACGTCGGGCGCCGTCCCGTATCCGTTGGCATACCATTCCGGCGCGGTTCGCCCGCTATGGCTCGTAGAAATCATAAAGTACCCGACGTATTTTTATACAACCAATTTGAATAAACATACATTTGAATTTTAGCACAAGATTTACGAACACGCGCCGTTTTATGGTGGGTGCGTCCGTCCCGGCGGTACGGTGTAACCGTCCACTCCGGTGGTACGCAATAAAAAGGGCCGGGGTCCGCGGGATAGGACAGTACCCCGTATGCCTCCGGCCTCTTTTACATTTTCAATTATACCGCTTTTCCAACTGTCAATCAACCACCACCGGGTACAAGGCCTCGACGTCCGCCGCCGCCTTCTCGATAATCGGGTCGACGACCTCGTGGTGTTCGTTGAGCACCTTCAGCGCGGCGCGCCGTTTCCGGTACACCGTCGACAGGGACTGCCCGGACCCCATGGCGATCTCGTCCCACGAGACGCCGCCGGTCCACCGTGTGATAACGATCGCCCGCTCCCACGGGTCCATGAGATAGCTTGCGATTTCAGCCACCGCCGCGCGGTATATTTTCGCCGCCCTCTTTGCCCGGTCGAGTGCTTTTTCGTTGCGTTCGACGTCGGTTTGTACGGAGATCAAGAGATCGCATAAATCTAGCTTTCTCGATGTACACACCTTATCCCGGGTTGTATCCACCGCCTTGAGCCCGTCCGCGTTCGCGATGATGGTGTGTAATTCGTCCTCGATCTCGCGGACCCGTGCGATCGCCCGTGCGGCCCGGTCCAGGAATGTCAAAATGTCGTGTTCCATGGTTCGGTTTACCTCCTAACCGTTGATACTCGCACGAGGATGGGCTATACGGCGCCCCCCGTGTTTTCGTGAGTGATTTATCATTCAATGCCCCGCGGGCGCCTTATGCGCCGTTTTGGGCTATCCGCCCGTCCCCGGCGGCGGTCTCATAGAGTTTCCACCAGTCTTCGGCGGTCATAGTGACATACCACCCGCGCCGGGGGATTTTATGGACAACCACCGGCAGGAGGGCCTCCCCGGTTTTTTCGTTGTGCGCCCCGGCGTCCCGTACGGCTTGTTCGACCGCCGAACGCAAATTCAGCCGGGCCACGTTTTTGACCTCGATATGGATCAGCGGGAGACCTACCACGTCCGCAGCCTCGCCGGACGACCCACAGACCTGCGCGGTCCGTCTCGCGTCATCCACGCCGTGAGCTTTTAACCATCGGACGAACTCAAGTTCACCGCGTTTACCCTTCGCCCGGCTATACCGTCCGGTCTTATGTCTATCTACCATTTTTGATTTTCCTTTCTACCCGGTAAACAGCCCGGGTTCTTTTCACTTTAGAAAATAGCCGGGTTTGGAATGGATGGTGGAAAAAGGAAGGGCGCGCTTCTAAAAGCGCCCTTCGTTTTTTCACCTCCATTCCTTACCCTTCTTTCCTTTCCATTCGTATATATATATAAGGCTACTTTCCATTTCGGAAACACCCGCTAGCCCCGATAAAATCTAGCTAAATCGGTATTGTAAACTTTATGCAAGTGGAAATTGCTTTTCCGTTTCTGATTTACCCGATATTATCGTGGTTTTTGCGGTGTTTTTACGGTTGACATTTTTTTGAAATGGAAAAAGCTATTTCCGTTTCAAGTTTTGACAATCTGCCCGCGCTTGTTTTCATATCCGATGATTTTGTTTTCGCTAAAATAGTTTCGTAGTGTGCGGGTCGTTAATTCCATGTCGTCCGCAAGGTCTGTTATGGTCATTACGGGTTCGCCGGATACGAACCCTTCATCGGCCACGACGTCGTTGAGATGGTGGATAATGCGCGTAATATTGTCTCCCTTGTCGTCCGCCACCTGTTCCCCGCGGACCTCGCCGCCACGCTTTGCGCCGGTGGCTACCGGGTCACCCTTGTACCGGGCGCCCTCGAGCATACCGCCCGCGTCGATTACGTGGATCGGATACTCCCAAAAAATATTAAAACTTTTAGATGTAGGAAATTCACGGAGCACCGTATCGACGCGCCACGCCGTTTCTTCTGAAAAATCACCGGTCACCGGGTCCAGGGATGGTACCCACTCGAGCTGAGTCAGTGTTAAAATTGCGTCCGCGTCACGACCGAACACGCCGGACCCCGAAACACGGTCAGCGGTATCCACGAGGGATTTTGAATAGCCGGACCCCTTAGAAAAGTGATGGACGTAGATAATCGACGCCCCGACCCGGGAGGCGAGCTTGTCGAAATTCGAGCATAGAAGGCCGATATCTTTCGCGCTGTTTTCGTCTGCCCCCAACATGAGCTTGTAGAGTGGGTCGATGATAATTGCCCCGATGTTCTTACCCTTGCAATACCCCGCCACGTACTGGACGAATTTTTCCGGGTCCGTAAGTTTCCCGCGGAGGTTGAAGATACGGAGCGATCCGGGCGGTGGCTTGACGCCGAACACGTCGTACACTTTGTGTACGCGGTTCACAAAGGAGGCGGCGTCGATTTCGAAATTGATGTAGATAACGTCGCACTGTGCGCACTGATACTCGCCCAACCACTGGAGGCCGTTTGTAAGTGCGGCCGCAAGTTCGATAAGTGCGAACGACTTACCGGCCTTAGACGGGCCGCCGATTAACATTTTGTGACCCTTGCGGAGGATCCCCGCAATGAGCACCGGCGATAACTCTTTCGAGGGGTCCCACGCGTCCCAATTTTCCGACGGGTCCACCGGGCTGCCGAAACGGAGCACCGCCTCCCACGCCTCGAACGTATCGACAGTTTTCGGGTCCGCCTTGTAGATGAGTTTCTGATATCCCTCGCCCCGCCGGATACCCGGGAGCCGGGACAGCCTCGAGGGGTTTTTATCCTGCAGGTCCGGCTTAAACCCGATTGCGGCGGCGGCCTTGTACAGAAATTCGACCCGTTCGGCGTATTCGTCCGCGTCCCGGGCGTCGACCCGTACGAGGGCGTGTAATGACTTATGACCCGAATCAACGATAGCCACCACCGGCGCCCCGATCTTGCCAATTAGAGCACGTTGTTTATCTTTCGGTATTTCGTCGGACTCAAGAAGTGCATATTTATACGCCTTGACGTTCTTATCACCAATCCCCCGCCCGTCGAGTGGATTAATACGGACATACACACCGGCCGCGGGATCGTAGCCGCGGGACCTAAATGTCGAGAAGAACCGGCGGCCGTCATACATTTCGCCCTTAAGTATCGCGAGCCATTCGGATACCGGTTTCGTCATACCGGTACCCGGTTTCATTCGCCCGTCGTCCCCTTCTTCGGCGGTGTATACGATGTTTACGAGGTCAGTCGGTTCAAAAATAGATAAAAATTTCTCAATCTGTGAGTACTGGACCTCCGGCCGGTCCATTTCGTCCCCGGTCTCGACGTACGCGTCGGGTTTGAGCCCAGACAGGTCAATGACGTCGCCAATTTCAAACGTACCGGGGCCGTGGCGGCGCGCGTGGGTCGTTGCCGTCTGTTTATACCCGGTACCGTCTTTCGGCTTGTATCCGGCCGCTATAGCGTATTTATAGACGTATCCGGTATTAGCGACTTTACCGGCGCCGCGCAAGCTGTCATACGTCTTATTAAAATCGCCGTCGTTGTAGGCGTCGGACCCCCGGGACCATTTCCGGGCAAGGGCGAGCGCCTCGCCCGGTGTGAACCCGGGTTCGTGGTCCCCGGCCCATTTAATGGCGCCGATCACACGGAGCCATTTATCACGGTCGTCACAAAACGACTGGGGGAGCGCGTACACCGCGTTCGCAAAATCCTTTTTATCGAATCTGTATTTCATATCGATACACCTCTATGTAAAACAGTCTTGGCCGCCGGACCCCCGGCGGCTTGACTGTGATAACGATGAACTAGAGATGATTAAAACGGGAGGTCGTTTTTCCCGGCGACGAGTCCGTCCGGTTTTTCCGGCGCGGTGTAGTACGCTACCCGGTTCGACTTTTTACCGTTGTATTCATGGATTTCGATTTTTGCCCGGCCGGTCCGCCCGCCTACGTCCATAGTGATCTTGAGCTTGCCATTATCGGACGTCACGCCGATCGAGGCGAAAAAGTCGCGGATTTTGCGGATAGACCAATCGAGCCCGCACAGGTAGAGCCGGTCAAATACGGGATGTTTTACGCCGTCTTTATCGGTGATGTGCAATTTTACATTGAGTTTTGTGCACGGCGGGATTTTTCCGTTTTCGGTTTTGGGTTCATAGTCTTCGGCGGTCATATCGGCGACGGTGAAATTATACATACCTTCGGGGAGCGGCTTGATTTCAGCGCGGGCGCCGAAGGCGGGGAGGCCGGATACGTCAATTTCATCACCGACGTCGAACGTCGTTACCCCGTGCGGGGTCGGGTCATTGTCCGCGTGGGCCACCCCAAACTGAGAGAAGGCGGTTACTGCGTTTACGTTTTTGTTTTCCATTGTTTTTGTTTCTCCTTCAGATTGTCTGCAATCATTATAAATGTCATATATAAATAGCAGTGTAGAGCCTGGGCGCGGTCAAGGTACTACGGGCGCCCGGTCTTACCCTACGCGCCGGTGGTTATTTTGCCGGACCGACGAAAAACGGAGTGATCCGGGCGGGGTCCAGGTCTACCCGGTCCGGGAGGCCTACCCTGTTCTTTGCGTCCGCGTACGCGGCGTGGGCGCACACGAGGACCCGTTTAGACCCTTTCGCCTTGTTGGTGGTCCCCTCTTTCGTGACGTAGGTCTCGTAGGTTGCAAAGAGAAGCATGTCTACCCGTTCCTTTAAGAGGGCGGCCGGGCGCTTGTTCAAACTGATTTCATAGTGAGAGTACGGCGGATTGTCCGGCGGGTTTACGACTTTCTGAGAACAATGGGCGATATACATTACGTTATACCCGGCGGCGTTGAGCGCGTTTCCCGCACGGAGAAACCGGTTAAATTCGGCTGCCTCGAGTTCATAACCGCGGCCCCAGTCGAAATCTGCAAGGGTCCCGCCCTCGTGGCCGTGTGCTTTGAGTACGTACGGTACCATGAGAAGGTTTTCGACGGCGTCGACGGTATCGACAACCACCGTGTAAAATCCCTGTCTATGGTATTCGGCCGCATTGTCGATAAGGTCTTTCATAGCACCGTAGAGCGCGGGTAGATCTTCGAACCCGGTCACGCGGGCCACGTCGTAGTTACCGGACCCGTTTTCTACGTCGAGAATCAGCGCCCCGGGCATTGCGGCCGCGAGGGTCGTTTTACCGACGCCCTCGACGCCGTAGATCGCCGCGGTAATCGGGGTTTTAATCTTGCCTTTTTTAATGTTAATCATGTTTTTTGACCTCCCTTGCATAATCGCGAACGTCGATAACAATATCGCGGTTTGTCAAATCGTTAAGCAGTACTCGACCTGTGATGAGTGACATGAGCGCCGTGCCCGCGTCGCTATCCTTGAGCGGTACATACTGACTGGCCCGACCCATATTAACCACACACTGGGGCCCGGCCCCGTCATCCCAGTCGTGGACCCGCACGGAGACAGGGTTTATAATAACCTTGTTTTCCCCGGTTCCCGGGTCTTTCACGATGATATACATCATGGCTATACGCCTCCTATTCGAGCTTGAACGGCCGCCCAAATTTCCGGGTGAAACCGTCCTCGATAATCTTGACCTCGTCCGGTTTCAGCCACCGGACGCCGGACGTCTTGAAATGGTTGTCGATCGCCCGGTAAAGGTGTAGGACCTTACCCGGCCCCATGGCCCCGGTAAAATACCGGTTGTCCATGGTTACGATGGACCCGCGAATCTTGTACTTACGGATTTTTCCGCGCCACCGCTGAAGGGGCATTATCCCGGCGAACACGTCGTACGGGACCCCGGCCTCCACGGCCCGGCCGATGTACAGTACATGCCTGTTGTTAAGTTCGGTTACGAGGGTCTGTGTATCGATCGAAATGTCATGGACCCCGCCGGGGAACATGTCGACGAAAAGGTCGCGCTGGTAGTAGATTCCATAATTCGAGAGTAACGACCAGATCGTCCGCCCCCACCCGGGATCGCCGGGCTTATGATACGAGAAGTCGAGACAGGCGACGGAGACTGCAAACACAGTCGTGAAAAATTCGCGTCTCGAGTCCCGCAGGTCTTTGCGTGCCTCCCGTTCTTCGGCGGTGGCTATTACCGGCGGGATCGCCGGGGCCGGGGTGAGGTCCCGGGCCGGTTCTGTGTGTATCACCTTGTGATGGTGGTCACACAACACGACGAGGTCCTCCGGCCGTTCGGTCCCCCACGCGTCCGGGCCACCGGACGGGTACCGGATATGGTGGACCTCGAGATTAATCGGGGTATTACAATCACGGCGCCCGGACGTATCCCGGTGTTCGCACTGATACCCGGCCCGGGCGAGCGCCGCGGCGCGGATGCGGAGCCACGTTTCCGACTGTCTATATACCGGGTACATGACTTTGTATGGGGTTTTGTCGTTCCACGTCCCGTCATCCCGGTATTTCTTGAGAATGTCGAGCCATTCCATAAAACCACCACCTTTACACGAATCCGATATTGATATGCACGGTGTGAGTCGCGACCCCGTAGGAGTCGAACGCCGTTTCTTCGTCCCGGTCGTTAAGAATAACACTGGCCATACTCGACTCGTTGATAATACTCTCGATCGAGTCGATCACCGGAGTAAAATCCGCGCCCACGTCGATGAGACCCACGATATTTACGTTTAAATGACCGTCGGTGTAATTTGTTGCCGTTCTAGCATATTTATACGGTTCGGTGGCGAGCCGGGCCGCGATAACGGAGATCGTAGCAACGACCCCCGCGACCGTTGCGTTAAAGTCGACGAATTTCAGACAGAGGACCAGTTTGTCGTCCGGCCCGCCGTGGGCAACCGGTGTTACGAGGGACGTTCCTGCGGGGGCCGCGAGCACGCCCGCTAATACCGCCTTGATACGGGCGGTAAGTGCGTTATGGGACGCGTGCCCAATAAGTTCATGGTCATGGGGATTTGCGAGGCGGATATAATTCATGTCGGTTACCCGGTACACAAGTTCACAGGATTCGTCAACGACCCCCGGGATCGCGTTCACCTGTCTAAGGAGGGCACCGACGCCATACGCGCGGGTTTCTGTGTTGACCTTGTCTACGACCTTCCTTGCAACGTCCATAAGCGCGGGAACGTCCGCCCGGGTCGACTTTATATAAATCGCGACTGAGTCACCGCCGACGACGTCGGTCTCGTCCGGGTCGTCGGCCGACGTGATATACTCGATATCGGTATAGCCCTTTTCTTTGAACCCATTTACCACCCGGAGGGCCGCCGTTTTAAGAATATCACCGGCCCGGGGGTTCTCGCGGATTTCGTCGCCCTTATACCCGGCGCCCGGGATGGTTACCCACACGACGATTTCCGCGGGTTTCTGCGTTGATACGTCACGGCCGATGGTGCGTTCAAGGCCCTGTTTAATTTCGTCCCAATCAATTCTAGTTGACATATTTATTCTCCCTTGTATTTGATTCTGAGTACTTTACTACCCGGGGTCTTTTTAATGAGCCCGGAGCCCTTCATGTTGTTATACAATGCTCCGTTGTTACGGAGCCGTTTCATATCGACCGATTCGCGGGGCTTCCCGGCCGTGTACGTAACGCGGTATCTACCGGTGACGATCCCCGTGGTATTGCCTAAAAGCTGTATGATCTGATTTTTATAGAGGGCGACGCGGTTTTTAAGTTCGGTGATCGTTGCGTTCGTACCCTCGATAGCGTGGGCGAGATTCGCAATATCAGCGGCGTCGAGGTCGCTTACCCGGTCCCCGGTCCCGTCGTTCAATGTCTCGAGGACCTTCGTATCACCGGACGAGCCGGTCACCGGGGGTTCGTCGTGCTCCTGGACCCGCCGGAAAAAGTCGGATTCGGCCGCCGCGAGGGCCCGTACGTCGTCGATATGGTCCTTATATCTGATTTCGCGGTATACATAATCCTGCCCGCCGATAAGACAGGCAATATACCACCGCGGGTTACGGGCCGCAACGTCCGCGCAAATATCGCCCGCCGCGTCGCCGAAAAGTACAAGCATATAGTGGAGGCACTGGTAAAGGTAGTGCAGCGGGATTTTGCCGTCCGCCCACGCGTCCGCGCTGTATGCGCTTGTCGTTTTACACTCAAGGCCCGCACATTCGCCCGGGATAATCCGGTCAACGTTCGCGATACGGTACGGGACGAGCATGTCCTGCAGGGTCCCGCGCCGCGCCACCCGGTACCCAGTCCGGCGGGTAAATTCCCGGGCGACCTCGTTCTCGAGGATGGTTCCCCAATGTACTGCCGGTTTATCCGAAATGTCGGGGGCCGGTACGTCACCGATTTTACGGTGATACAGTTCGTACGGAGATACCCACGGGTTTACGCCCATGATGGCCCCCGCGTCTGTCCCGGAAATATGATTTGCCTTGACCGCGAGCCATTTATCACGGTCGGTGATATTTGCCCAGCCTTGAGTATCAGTTTCGTCTTGCTCATTGTTGCGCCTCCCTAGATTGGCATGGTCTCGATTTCGCTTTCGATAATCCTGTTTACCGTTGCCGTGATTTTATCCGCGGGCCAGTCGACGGTGGTTTCTTCCATATGGCCCCCGATGATGGTTACCGTAAGGGCGACCTCCTTGACGGACTTGTCCCGGCGGCATTTATGCGAGGACCAATAGATCCCGTTCCCGTCATTCTGAATGGTCCGGCGGATATCCCAACGGAGAAATACCGGGACCCCGTGAACGGTGATTTTTGTCGTATACCATTCTACATACGGCCGGTCGTTGTAATTAACACGGAGAACGGCGGATACGGTTACCTCCTGCGCGCCGGGGTACCGATCGAACACACCGGCGATAGCGCGTGTTATTGCGGCGTACACAAGTTTGTCGCGGTACGTCCCGTTAGTGTACATGCGATCCTTGACGGCGTCCCCGGCCCGGTTCGGGCCCTTTATGGGGGCGGGTTTCACTTCGTCAAGGTAAGCGGCGATAGATTCACACATTTATTTCACCTCCTCCCAAAAGAACGACCCGATACGGTTTTCGAGGTCCAGGAACCCGATGTAGTGGCCGCGGCCCCCGGGTTCGTCCTCGATAACGACCCCCGCGCGAGGGTATGCAAGGCTATACGCGTTCGCCGTATCGTTACCGGTCCCGCGTTCATTCATTACCGCGGTCTCGAACATGCCGATAACGAACGGATAGGTGCGGTCATACCCGTCGATTTTTACGATGATATTGACCGTTTTTGCGGCTGCGCGGATACCGCCGCCACAGGATACAGAGAAATCGGTCACGCTTGCGTGGATTTTCGCCGTGTTGATACGGGCGAGGAAATGTTTTACAAGGGCAAGAATGAACCCGGATTCGCCCGTCTTGTTGACGAACATATCGAGCACGGGCGGGACCTGTTCGGTCGGTGTGTATACTGCCATGATGGCGCCTCCTTTAATACAGACTAATCAGAAAATACAGGGCGGCGACCATAAGCGCCGTAATCACGCCCGACGTAATGAACGCACATATAAGAATGATCTTCAGCGCGACCCGGTCTGCGTGGGTCGTGGGGCCGTCGTCGTCATACATCATTGTTGTCACCTCTTCCGATTTGTTGAGTTTTCTCAACCATGGGCGTAAAAAAATAATTTTCAATATCGGCCGCGGTAAGGTTTAACGCGTTCAAAATCCTAAAAATTTCGCTTTGCGTAAATTCTGACTTATTCCCACACTTTAACGACAATGTCGATCTGTTCATCTTGATTTTATCGGCGAAATTGCGTTCAGATCCGTACAGTTCACGAATACGGCCGCGGAGTTTACTATAATCATATTCCATCTTACTCACCTCCCTCCTGTTGTTGTGATAACTCAAATATACCATAGTTGTTGTGCTTGTGCAACAGTTATTTAAAATTTTATAAAAAATGTTGGTTTTACACAACGGCCATGGTAAAATAAAGGCGAAAGTTAATACGATGGAAGTATCTTAGGAGGTAGATTATGGATATAAAAACAACCGGCACATTGGCCGATCGACTAAAAGCGGTAATGGCAGAAAAAGAAATCGGTGTATCTGATCTTGCCAAACTATCGGGCGTAGACAAGGCGGCCATAAGTCGGTATTTAAAAGGGGCCTACTTGCCCAAACAACATAATCTATCTAAATTATCCCGCGTGCTTCGTGTTGACGAGGGATGGTTAATATCGGGGGTTTTGCAGAAAAATTCGCCGTATGATAACGCGCCAATTACCGCAACGGCGTTTCGTTATCCATTCATACCCACCGAAATATCGGCGGGTAAGTTGGAGTCAGTAGAAGCTAGTACCGATTTACCGTATATTACCGTTCCAAATGTGCTATTAGGTAAATATGCACGCCGAAAAGATTTGTATTTTATGCGAGTAAACGGCGAATCGATGAATAGGGTTATCCCGAACCATTCACTAGTTGCCGTCGTTTCGCCGGTGGATAAATGCGCGTTAAATAACGGTGATATAGTCGTCGCTTCGAACAATGGGGCCTACGCAATAAAGAGGTTTATTAATGATCTCGAAAATAAGCGAATCATTCTTCGCCCCGATTCTTCTGATATCGCCTTTTCTGACATTGTCATCCCCTATGAATCGGCCGATAATTTACAAATTTTCGGTAAAGTCGTTATATATTCCGTAGTACTTTAAAGGCGGTGCGATCATGGCAAATAGAAAATGGCGCCCGGCCTGTTATTGCCGGGTCTCGACGATACACCAAATCGACAAGGAGTCGATACCGACACAGGTTCATCTGCTTTCTAATTATTGCGCCGGGGTTTTAGGATGTAAAAAAGAGGACATTAAATTTTATATTGACGCCGGATACTCGGGTAAAAACACAAAACGGCCCGAATACGAGAAAATGATCGAGGACGTCAAGGCGGGGCGGCGTAATGTCGTCGTGGCTTATAAACTTGACCGTATTTCTCGAAATTTGATAGACTTTGCAAAGTTCCTCGAGTCGTTGAAAGAACACGGGGCCGAATTTATTAGCCTGTCTGAATCGTTCGATACAAGTTCGGTCATGGGGCGAGGTATGTTAAAACTAATCGCCCTATTCGCGGAAATGGAGCGCGGGATCACGCGGGAGCGGGTCATGGCTGTTTCAAAAGATATCATAAGCCGCGGCGGTCATTTAGGGGCCCCCACGCCGTTAGGGTACGACTATGACAAGGCAACGAAAAAATACAGCATTAACGAAAAGGAGGCGGAAACGGTCCGGTGGATATTCAAGACGGCGGGCGACGGAGAGTCGACAACGTACATATCTAATTATTTAAACGACCACAATATCACCGGTAAACGGTCCGGTTATTGGACCTCTACAACCGTATTTCATATTCTGCATAATCCCGCGTACACCGGAAAATACGTATGGAACCGTAGATCTTCCGGCCGGTATAAACTGAAAGATAAATCCGAATGGTTGACCCAAGAAAAAGTATACCCCGTCATTATTCCGGCGGCCGAATGGCAATCGGTGCAGGATAAATTAGCAGCCCGTCGGAAAGGTAAGAATGTAAAACGGGCGGTACAATCCCACCTGTTTTTAGGTCTCTTATCGTGCGCCCTGTGCGGCCATGATTTCCGGGCCCGCAAAGACAAGGCACGGGCGGACGGGTACCGACCGTCGGTGTATAGTTGTCCGGCCTACACCGGCCACGCCGGGTGTACCAACGGGCACTATTATAGCGACATGCAAATTGCGCCACTTGTTACTCAGTACATCGAAAACGTTGACAAATTGGCAAATATGCAGGATCTCGTAAACAGTCGGGCGGACCTTGCCCGGGTGCTACTCTTTAACATGCCCGACGTTGTCCAAATATCTAACATAGATACTTTATATGGTTTATACGGCCGGACGAATCAAGAGCCGGTACCCGAAAATATCGCCATGGTCCGGGCGTTCGCGGACGCCGAAAAATTAAAGGCGGATAAAGAGCTAGAAAAATATTACAAGGCCCTGGACAGATTGAAAGATCTCTATCTATTCGGTGATGCGAATATGTCCAAGGAGGACTATGTTACCACCCGGGGCAAGATTGAAAGTAAGATCGCCGCGGTTATTTCGGCCCGCGATGAAACGACCCGCGAGGTCTCGCCGCGCCTCGACGTCGACGCCAAAAAATACGGCCCGATTCTCAAGTTATTACGCGGAAACGTCGGGTATAAGATGATAGGTGATAAAGTCGGGTTCGACCTACTCGCCGAATTTTTCCACGACGTACTATCGGGGATCGTTGTCGATAAGTCGGGCATTGTAAAAATAATCTTTAAAAACGGCGTCGCTCATTGTTTGTGTAATAAAGAGACCGGCGCGGGCGTGGTTATGGAATATCCGCGGGCCGGGCGGCGTAAAAGTTTAACCACACGGTAAAATTGACCGGCACGCAAAAAGAGGGCCCCGGGAGCAATCCCGAGGCCCTCTTTTCATCACAACGGAGCATTAAACCCACTTTACCATATTTTGGTCGACTTGTAAAAAACATAGAAACGACCGGCGACGGGAGACTATGCACAACTGTTATTACATGGACAGCCATAAGTAATTGTATAGTAAAGTTTTTCGCCTGTGAGCCGTTTCTCTTCCACGACTTACCTCCTGTAAACAACGCATAATAAAGCCATTATGATATTATACCATTTTTATGAAATTCATGTTTTACGGGATTTTCTTCCCCATTGGACCGGCCGGTTTTAACAGATAAAAAAGGATTGGATTTCACCATGGAAATCCAGTCCCTGTAATTAAAAAAGAGTTGAGAATTGAGAATTGATTGCAAGGGAAGCAAAGAATGGCGGACAATGGAAAAACAGGTCTTTCCGACCGGGCCAGCACACGGTCACTCCCACACTTTCGTGGACCGCCGCCATTCTTCATTCCTGATTTTTCAGGCCTTCGGTCCGATTCCGGTTTCCCTCTTATTTCCCTGCCTTACGAAGGGCTTCCTCCCCTGCCTCTATGACCTGTTCCACAGAAATCTTGGAAATAGGCGTGTACTTCCCGGAGGCTATGGTCTTGTTGACATGTTCCGGTCCCATGGGCATATCCCAGGACGAAAGGGCCTTGGAACAGGGACCCAGGGGATGGTGGAATTTCGCATTGCTTGGCCCAAACATGGCAATGGTCGGGACCCCCCGGCTGTCAAATACATACATAGGTCCGCTGTCATTGGTAAAGGCCAGGGAGCAGCGGCCGGCAGCAGCCATAAATTCCCCCATGGACAGTTCTCCTGCCGCTATGATGGCAGTTTTGTTCTTCATGACTGACAGGGCTTCATCGATGAGTTTCCTTTCCGACGGTACGCCGAAGAAAACAGGAATCATCCCTTTTTCTGCAAAGTGGTCCGCCACTTTCCCATAATTTTTAGCCGGCCAGTTCTTCTCTGCCGTGGAACTTCCTACGGAGAGGCCCAGGAGACGGTCTCCTTCACCGATACCCTTAGACCGGAAGAAATCGTCTGCCCGTTTTTCCCAGGCATCGCAGGTGTAGGTCCGCATGCCGCTGTGGTGGAGGTCCTTTACCCCCAGCCGTTCCAGCACTTTCAGGTACTTGTCTACGGCATGGGAATTATAGGTCTCAATGGTCATGGGCCAATCCATGAAGAGAGAGTCAATCCGGGTACCCGCTTCGCCGCCCCAGTGCTTTGGATGCATGGCCAGGGCAAGGATCGTGCTTCTGGTGGTCCCATGAAGGGTGAGAAGGATATCGAGATGAAGGGCAGCGAGCTTTTTTCCCAGTTTCCAGGTGGCCCCCATGCCTTTTTCTTTCCCGTGCCGGTCAAAGGGGACGATCACATCCACATTGGGATTGTACCGGACCGCATCCTGGAACCGGGCATCCATGACAAGGATGATTTTAGACCCCACCGCCGCCCGGCGAAGGACCTCCAGGAATGGGGTAATGGACACCATGTCCCCGAAATAGAGCATATAAATAAGCACAATGGTCTTGTGGCTCAAGTCTGCATTCACGTTAGTTTCTTTCATATGGTTCCTTACTCCTGCTTTACAGGCCTTTATCTATTGTTTTCCGGATAAGCCGGTCCCAGGAATCCCACACCGCATCGGGGTAAAAGGGCTTCATCGATTCTCTGGCGCCCTCCCCGAGCCGGCCTCGGAGCTCCCTGTCTTCCATGAGTGTCCGGAGTGCCCGGCTGAAAGGTTCCGGCCCCTCTTCCACGAGGAAACCGTTTTCCCCGTCCCTGATCAGTTCATTCACCGAGGAGCAGGAACGGTAGCCCACTGCCGGTATTCCCACGGCCATGGCTTCTGACAGGGCCAGAGGGAATCCCTCATGGTGGCTGGGAAAGGCAAAAATATCCGTATCCTTCCAGACGCTGGCCATATCTCTGGTAGTGCCCTTAAGGTGCACCCGTTCCTCCAGGTGCCTGCTGTGAATCAATTTCTTCAGAGCCGCCACATAGGCCTTATCGTAAGTATCTCCCCATATATTGACTTCCCAGTCCGGGAAATCGGAGGCAACCAGGCTGAAGGCTTCCACCAGAAGGTGCTGCCGCTTGGTCCGTCCGGTAACCCGGCCCACATTGGTAATCAGGTGGTGGTTTTTTTCCTCCCCCGCCGAAGAATGGACCTTCGGTACGTTCACCGCATTGGGAATATAGACGAAATGGCCGTAATCCAGATATTTCTCCGCTTTTTGGATGAACGACGGCATGAGTACCTGGATAGCCGCACTCCTCTCCAGTGCTTTCTTTTCCGCCAGAGGGGAATGGAGGAATATTTCATCCGGGTCATTATGAAGCATGGAAATTACCGGGATATCCGTGTGAAGTCCCTCCAGGAGGAGCCGCCCCGTCGGTTCCCGGAAAGAGACAATGACATCGGGCTTTGCCAGTTCCAGTACCCGTTCCATCCCCTTTTCCGCTTTCCGGAGGATTTTATAGTTCCTGTTCCTTGCCCCTTCCTTGCTGAAGAGGCGGGTGGCCTCCCGTAGAATCTTGTCCGCTGCCCCCGTATGGACTGGCGCCATGCCGTCCATGTGGAAAATATTATAGAAATCCACACCCTCCGGGACCGGATAAAAAGGAGAGCCCTCCCTTTCATCGGCCATGGCCACAGACACGTCATAGCCCCTGTCCTTCATGGCCTGCGCCATCCGTGACAGTACATGCTCGATGCCGCCGCTGTAGCCCACAAATTTATGGAGATTCACGAGTAACAGGTTCATAGGAGCCCTCCTGAAAAATGATATAAAAGTTGAGTATTAAGTGTCGAGTGTCGATACTATAAGGCGCTTCTCCATCAGGTATGACCAGATAATCAAGCCGTAAAGCCGTGAGCTTTCCTGACAGCCAAAAGCCAGCTATGTAACGAGGATTATGACGAAGCAGTGCATAAAAATCCTTATGAAATCTGACTCTGCGAATTAATCAGTGCTTCCCTGGTTCCCTCGATCTCAATCTCGACCTCGGCCTTATTAAATTTCCTTCGCCCGCTTCATAAGTTCGTCGTTGATTTTCCTGCCGGTCTTTGTCATGGCCAGGCCTGCCCGGCTTGTTTCCTTCAGTTCCACCGGCAGCCGCCGTCCCAAGTCGCCCATGGCTTCGATGACCTCATCCGGCGGTATGACGCTCTTGATGCCGTTCATGGCCATATCCGCCGCCAAAAGGGCGTGGACCGCATGGAAAGCATTCCGCTTCACACAGGGCACCTCCACGAGGCCTCCCACCGGATCGCAGACCAGGCCCAGGATATTTTTCAGGGCCAGGGCAAAGGCATTCCCCATCTGTTCCGTGGACCCCTTCAGAAGGTCCACCGCCGCAGCGGCCGCCATGCCGCAGGCAGCGCCGCATTCCGCCTGGCAGCCGCCGACAGCGCCGGCAATGGATGCCTTTTCTGCAATCACCCGGCCAATGGCACCGGCTGTGAACAAGGCGCAGGTGAAGTCGTACATGGACGCATTCACCTCTTCCCCCACCGCCGAAAGGACGGCCGGCAGGATGCCGCAGGACCCCGCCGTGGGGCAGGCCACGATACGGTACATTTTCGCATTGGCCTCTGCCGTGGCGATGGCGTAGGACGCCGCCTTCTGGCAGATGGGGGACATGAACCGCATATTCCCGTTGAACAGGCGGCTCCCGTCGCCCCCCACCAGGCCGCTGGCGGATTTGGACGTATCTGCCAGCCCCTTCCGGATGGCTTCCCGGAAGACGGGAATCGTGTACTTCATGCGATCCCATACCTGCTCATAACTTTTCCCGCTTTCCTCCGCTTCCACGCGGCAGGCAATAATGCCGGGCGAACATTTTTCCACGTCCGCCACGGCGAACAGTTCTTTCATCGAATGGTATTCCATGACGGCCTCCTCAGATAATATCCAATGCCATGACGTAGGTAATATTGTCGTTCGATTCTTTTACCTTTTCCGCCACCGCCGGCGGTACAGGCTGGTCCGTATGGATGATCATGACCGCCTCGCTGCCCTTTCCCTTCCGGAAAAGGCGCATGGTGGAAATATTGATCTGTTCCTTCGCCAGTTCTTCGCAGACCTTGGCCACCACCCCCGGCTTGTCGTGGTGCCTGGTGAGGAGCGTATACTCTTCCCCCGTGATTTCCACGTCGTAGCCGTCAATATTGGTAATCATAATGCGGCCGCCCCCCAGGGACCGGCCGATAATGACCCCATGGGCTCCCTTTACGCCCCAGGCTTCAATCTTTGCCACATTGGGGTGTCCCATGTCCTCTTCGGAAAGGGAAAAGGAAATATCCACATTCTTTTCTTCCGCAATGCGGAGGGCATCCCGAATGGTGCCGCTGTCCGGTGCGTAACCCATGAGGCCCGCCGCCAGGGCCCGGTCCGTGCCGTGGCCTTTCCCGGTTTTTGCAAAGGAACCGTAGAGGGTAATCCGGGCCTTCTTCACCGGTTCTCCCAGGATGGCCCTCGCCGTCTGTCCGATGCGGGCAGCACCGGCGGTATGTGAACTGGAGGGGCCCACCATGATGGGTCCTATGATATCAAAAATTCCCATGACTGTTCCCTTCTTCAAAAATAAAAACTGCCGCTGCCGGCAGTTGCAGGAAGCGCAGGAACACTTCCTGGAGGTTCAAAGTCAATCTGCTTGTACGGCTTTTTCAACATTGAATCAGAATGAAGTTGTAAAAGATAGATTTGAGTAAAGAGAGTTGAGATCCTGCGGCGCAGCCGCTGAAGGCCTAGATCTACAGGGCCTTTGGCCCTGCTCACATCCAATGGCTCAGGTCGAAATCTTCGCCGATGGTTTCCCGGATGCAGATCTTGGCGATGTACATGCCCATGAGGGTCAGGGAAGAACGGCGGATCATGCTGTTATCCCAGATGGTCTGCAGCTTCTCCAGGTTCGGCGATACCTTGCCCAGGATGTAACCCATTTCCTTTCTGTCGTAATTGACAGGCCTGGATTCCACCAGGGCCAGGATGCTTCTCCTGGTCACTTCATCTTCCAGGCCCATGTCATCGAAGAGGCCGGCCAGTGTCGATTCATCCACCGCCGCCGGTTTCACGTAGGAATTATACAGGCTCTGTACAATGGTGCCTTCCGGCCAGGACGGCCAGGCCGCAGCCAGTTCGCTCTTCATGCAGCCCCGGAATGCAAAGATCAGGGGGTAAGAATCGTGGAGTACCTGGCCAAAGGGGATGTCCTTATTTTCCAGGGACACGCAGTGCAGATATTCCAGCTGCTGGTAGCCTGTGTATTCATCGGGCAGTTTATAGAGGAAAGGAGTAATGTATTTTTCCGTATACCGCTTCAGGTGCTGGGCATCCACGTTATCCGTATTCCGGGAATAGTGGAAAATGAGCAGCAGTGCCAAGGCATGGAATTCGCTTTCCTCCATGCGGGGCATGGCCTTCAGGGCATCGTAGGCAAGGATGGTCTTCGTATCGGAACGGCTGCCCCGGGCCACATCACCAAAGGCATCGGTCACCATTTCCAGCACCACCGGCGTCGGCATCATGACATAGGTGCGCTGGGCATTCTGCATGGCTTCCTGCACCATAATATGGGTGAGGGTATCCACGGCTTCCTTGTTTTTCATGTGAAGTCCTTCGATGAGGTGCATGGTCACCTTCCGGGTATCCTGCTCCACCGTAGTGGACACGGCGCCGTACCGGTTCAGGAAATGGCGGACGAAGTATTCCTCCAGGGAATCCAGGTCCGGCATGGAAGACAGCACATGGGGCTCCGGTTCCGGCGGGAAGGGGCCCTTGTTGAGATGGGAAGAGAAGGCATCCTGGGCCTTGGATTCGCCGAAATCCTTGCGGTTGAAGACCCGGGTCTTTTCCTCATCATCCTCAAAGCGGACGGGCTTCGGACGGTTCCGTTTCACCGGGATAATCTGGGTGGAATCATCCACCTTCGATTTGGCTGCTGCCTGCAGGTCCGGCTTCGGTGCTTCCTCTGCTTTCGCCGCCTTCTTCAGCGGGATTTCTACCGTATCGTCACTGACGGTGCTGCCCTTCTTGAAGCGCTTCGGCACGCCGCAGATGATGATATAAGAAACGAAAAAGAACAGCAGTGCCACCGCTGCCAGCACAATATAAGGAATAATAACCATGAAATCTCCTCATTTACTCTTTCACTGACACAAAATTCAGTTACATGGTACCATATTTTCCCTGTGACTTCAATGACACCCCCTGCAGAAGGCGGGAAAGCTTGTTTTGTCCGGGGTCCTCGGTATAATAGTAATGTAAAAGTATGCACAATTCTGGCCGGCGCTTTTTTCGTGGCTGAATGCATGGCTGAATGCGTGCGATCCTATGCGGGCATTGATCTGGCCAGGCCCTGTGAACTGAGTGGCGTGCGGATAAGAAGCATGCGAACGAGCGAGGGCTTCTAGCTGCTAGCTTCTAGCTGTCAGGAAAGCTGGTCAGCGGCTTCGCCGCAATCTATCCCCTGCCCTTTGGGCTGCCGCCGTTAGGGTTCATAAGTCGGCGCTTCCCCACTTATGCGCCGTCAACATCATTC
>ERZ1034847.79-NODE-79-length-57976-cov-48.991471_pt1 | contig 57976 bp, 54 predicted proteins | sample MGYA00520633_ERZ1034847 | MGnify/ENA primary metagenome ERZ1034847 (study PRJEB33766, sample SAMN09781732) | gut metagenome | biome: gut microbiome | host: Homo sapiens | place: Madagascar | study: EMG produced TPA metagenomics assembly of the PRJNA485056 data set... | reverse complement strand
ATATATATATATATATATTGATATTCTTTGTAAAATAACTATTTCTATCAAGTGATAAATAAAAACTATCGGCATCCTCATCTCGTGAGCTGTTTTGAGCTAAATCGTTAGTCTTATTTCTTCTGTAAAAATAACTTACCAATACCGTTACCCATACAAGAACTCTCCTTTTCATAAAATTTTCTGATATTTCAGAATCGCAAAACAAGATATGGCGACGTTTTAAAAGCCACTACATCAACTTATTTAAAAAATTACACGCTCTTACCATAACATGTCATTTATTTTTCAAGTAAAAAAAGACCAACAATCTAACGATTGCTGGTGCTATATTTATAAATAGTTATCTAATTCCTAAAGCAATGCGAGCGTAGCGGCTCATCTTATCCACCGTCCAAGCTGGGTACCAGACCAGCTTCACTTCAGTATTCGTTACTTCTGGAATTTCGCGCATTACATCATGAATTTGATCTGTAAGAAGATCAGCAAGTGGACATCCCATTGTCGTTAACGTCATGTCAATTTCAGTATGACCATTTTGCTCAAAGCGTATTTCATAGACAAGACCTAGATTGACAATATCAATACCCAATTCTGGGTCAATAACCATTTCCAAAGCTTCAAGAATACGGTCTTTGATTTTTACTACTTCTTCTTCAGTATATTTTTGTTCTGACATAAGCGAACCTCACATTAATAATTAATCTTCGATAAAATCACGGAGTGGTTTACTACGGCTTGGGTGGCGTAGTTTACGAAGAGCTTTGGCTTCAATTTGACGAATACGTTCACGCGTCACATTAAAAACTTTACCAACATCTTCTAATGTACGCACTTTACCATCATCAAGACCAAAACGCAAACGTAACACATTTTCTTCACGATCTGTCAACGTATCCAAAACTTCGTCCAATTGTTCACGAAGTACGACACGAGTTGTGTAATCTACTGGGTTTTCAATAACTTCATCTTCAATGAAATCACCAAGGTGACTGTCATCTTCTTCACCGATTGGTGTTTCCAACGAAACAGGTTCTTGAGCGATTTTCAAAATTTCACGAACTTTGTCAGGCGTCATATCCGTACGCTCTGCAATTTGTTCAGGCGTTGGGTCTTGTCCAAGTTCTTGAAGGAGGTTACGTTGTTCACGAACAAGTTTATTAATAGTTTCAACCATGTGAACAGGAATACGAATCGTACGAGCTTGGTCAGCAATAGCACGTGTGATAGCTTGACGAATCCACCATGTCGCATAAGTTGAGAATTTGAACCCTTTTGAGTAGTCAAATTTATCAACAGCTTTCATCAAGCCAATGTTTCCTTCTTGAATAAGGTCAAGAAATTGCATACCACGTCCAACATAACGTTTTGCAATTGAAACAACCAAACGTAAGTTAGCTTCCGCCAAACGTTGTTTTGCTTGAAGGTCACCAGCAGCAACGGCAACAGCCAATTCTTTTTCTTCCTCGCTAGTGAGCAATGGCACGACACCAATTTCTTTGAGGTACATACGAACTGGGTCATTAACCTTGGCAGAATTACTACCAAGTAATTCTTCGTCCGTCAATTCTTCTGGTTTTGGTTCTTCAACGACGTATTTTGTTGATGGATTTCCTTCTTTGTCCGTAATTGAAATACCACCATCTGTTAAACGTTCCAAAAGGTCATCTATTTGATCGGCATCTAATGAAAATGGAATAACTAATTTTTCAGTTACTTCATCATCAACGGCAGTGCCGTTCTTTTTGTGATTACGAATAAATTCTGCAACTTGAACATTAAAGGTTGTAATTTCTTTTTCTTTTGCCATATTTTCCTCTATTCCATATTTCTTTTTTGGGCAATGAGATTTTCCAAAGCCGCTAAAGCTGCATTAACATCTCCAAGATTGCTAGACTCACGAATGAGTTTGCCTTGCTTTTGCAAATCTCTTTCTCGAAGAAGACGATTACGCTTATCAATAATTTCCTCTATTTCATTATTCGCAATTTCATCTGGTAAATTTTCCTCCAAAACGCGATAATACATCTGGCGTGTTCGGTCATCAAATTGCTCTAAATCATAGGAATTCACCTCACCTTGCTGCACTAATAAATCATACAAAGTTTGCAGCTCTTGGGTATCAAAGGTAAATTCGCCACGATTTCTAAATTCATTGAGGAGATAATCATGTGTCAAAAGTCGGTGCATTAACTGACTTTCTGCTTTGATAATTGCAGATATATTCTTGGAAATAGGTAATTCCACAACGGTCACTCGTTGTTTAACTGCTTCTGATTGCAGATTTGAGCGGTTTTGCAGACGTTCACTATTTACCGATTGCTCAACTTGATAGTAATCAAAGTCAGGCAATAAGTCAGCCACCATATTAATATACGAATTTTGTGCTGTAATTGACGGCGATTGCGCAATAATTTTTGAAATTTGCTCGACATAAGCAATCTCAGCTTGGAGATTATCGCTATTTTCAGGTTTTAAGTAATGAATAAAAAATTCTGTACTACTTATCCTGTTATTCTCAAGCAAATTTGCCAAATCTTGTGGCGAATTTTTTTGGATAAATTCATCAGGGTCCATTTGCTCAGGAACACACACAATCTCAACGTTAAAGTCTTTTAGAAGCTCCAAAGACTTGGCAATCGCATTTTGACCAGCGTTATCACCATCATAAGTCAAAATCACTTTTTTGGCGTAACGTTTCAGATGTCTAACATGGTCTGGAGTCAATGCCGTTCCCATAGAAGCGACAGCATTTTCAATACCAGCACGGTAGGCAGCAATAACGTCCATAAAACCTTCCATCAAATAGACTTCATGTTTTTTCGATATTACTGGACGAGCTTTATCTAAATGATAAAGTTCATACGATTTATTGAACAGCGCTGTGGAACGAGTATTCTTATACTTTGCTTGCTTATTTTCAAGGTCCTCTTTGTTCCAAATCCGTCCTGAAAATGCAACAACCCGACCACTGTCATCGGTCAATGGAAACATAATCCGATTTTGAAAAGCATCATAGACACGATTCGTTCTTTCGGACAAATTAAAAAGACCTGAAGCCATTAAAGCATTCTCAGCATAGCGTTTTGCTAGAGATTGGTATAAAAAATCAGGTTCGTTTGGTGACAATCCAATATTAAAATAATCAATCAGCTCATCTGTCAAACCACGTTGTACTAGATAGTTCTTCGCTTCTTGCCCTTCTTTTGTCGTCTTTAAAACAGCATTGTAAAACTTAGCCGCATCTTTATGAATATCAATCAATATCTGATTAGGATTTTGTGGCTTTGTTTGTGTCTGTTGAACATCAACTTGCAAAGGGATTCCAGCGCGCTCAGCTACCAGATGAACACTCTCTAAAAAGCTAACCTGACGATACTCTTCTAAAAACTTATAAACATCGCCAGATTTTCCGCAACCAAAACAATGAAAAAATTGCTTGTCTTCTATGACATTAAAAGACGGCGTTTTTTCCTTGTGAAATGGACAAAGCCCAATATAGTTGCGACCAGCACGTGTAAGACTAACCACCTCGCCGATAACATCAACAATATTAACGCTATTTTTTATCTCGGAAATTAATTCTTTGTCAATTGCCAAAAGATCACCTCCACACACTAAGCCCATTTTAGTTTTGTATTTCATTATAACATTCTGAGCAACATTTGTAAATCTAAAACTCCGAATAGTTGCAATGATTTTAGGAAATTGAATCCCCTTTTTCACTTTAGTTTCTTGACGTTTTCAATCTCAATAGAATCATTTTCAATATAAAAAGTATTTTTTGAAAAGCTCAGTATTAACGTTTAATGAATAAGAATGGCATTTTTTTGAATATTTCTCTAAATAAATACTAGATTTATTCACATTTTTAGGCAGATCGCTGCCTTTTGTATGTTTTTTGGGTATAATGATACTGTTAACGTTTAATTAGGAGGTTTTTCTATGATTAAAGAACTCAAAAAGTTTTTGTTCAAGGCAAATGTCCTTGACCTTGCTGTCGCTGTTGTTATTGGTGCAGCTTTCAACGCTATTGTAACATCTCTTGTTGAAGATGTTATCACTCCACTTTTCCTTACCCCTGCTTTGAAAGCAGCTGGTGTGGAAAAAATTGCAGAACTTTCTTGGCATGGTGTTGCCTATGGTAGTTTCTTAAGCGCTGTTATTAATTTTCTAATTGTTGGTACAACCCTCTTCTTCATCGTTAAAGCTGCTAACGTTGCTTCTGCTTTTGGTAAAAAACAAGATGAAGCGGAAAAAGAAGAAGCACCTACACAAGAAGAACTTCTTACAGAAATCCGCGATTTGTTGAAAGAAAAATAATTTTTCAATCTAGAGCATAAAAAGAGACGCTTGGCGCCTCTTTTCTTGTATCTAAATTTAATTAGAATTTTTTACGTTTGCGAGCTGCTTCTGATTTGCGTTTACGTTTTACAGAAGGTTTTTCGTAGAATTCACGCTTGCGTGATTCTTGAAGAGTCCCAGCTTTAGTCACAGAACGTTTGAAACGACGAAGTGCATCGTCAAGTGATTCGTTTTTACGTACTACTGTTTTTGACATGTGTTTCACCTCCTCAAGATATTGTAACATTTACACGTTCTCTATTAGGATACCTAATTTATCAAAAAAAGTCAATCCTTACATGATATACTCCCCATATAGTAGACAGTGAAAAAACAAAAATTCACTAGAAACTATAAGGGGAGTATATCATTTTGTCCCAGCCTCTTTTATTTTATTCATCTTCATCAACCGCATCGCCTGTAAGTTGTGCTGCGTCTGAAATGAATTGTTTGTATTTATCTTCTTTGGCTAATTTTTTGATGACTTTGTTAACCGTTTTTACCAATTCACCGCTATCTTTTGGCATAGCTACTGCTTTGGCATCACCTTCGCCTGTTTCAAGAGCAAAGCTTGCTAGAGCTAAGTCAGAATTTTGCGAAAGGTAACCTTCTGCGACTGGTTTTTCCAAATCGACAGCTTGAACTTGACCAGATTTTAATTCATTAATAGCTTCACCCATAGCTGTTAACGAAACAATGTTAGAATCTGATAGTTGTTTTTTTGCCAAATTTTCTTCAATCGTTCCTTTTTGAACTGCCACTTTTAAGCCTGACAAACTATCAACTGATGTGTAGGTATCAACATCACTCGCTTTAACTAAGATAGCATTTTCAGTCTCATAATAGGCATCTGAAAAGTCATACACTTTGGCACGTTCTTCAGTATAAGACAAACCAGAGATTGCCATGTCAGCTTTTCCTGTTTGAAGACTTGAAAGAACATTGTCAAAACTCATTGATGATAGTTCTAATTCGACACCAAGTTCATCAGCAATAGCTTGCGCCAATTCCACATCAGCACCAACAATGGTATCTTTGCCATCAACCAAAGCCTTGAACTCAAACGGGGCGTAGTCTGGACTGATAGCCACAACTAATTTCCCTTTTTTGACAATTTTTTCTTGTAAATTTTCATTTGATGACGAGCCACAAGCAGCTAAAGTCAGCACAGAAATAAGCGCAAGAACCCCTAAAAATATTTTTTTGATTTTCATATTTATTCTCTTTTCTCTTAAACTTATCTCTATTTTAGCTATTTTTTTGCAGTACGTCAACAAGTTTTTGAATAAAAATTCAATTTGTCAGTCGGTTGTATTTTACAAGATTTCCTTAAAATTCTTTCAAACATGCCGATAATAACTGCAAGCCTTGTTTTAGTGTTTCTTGCTGGCAAGAATAGCCTAAACGAACATAACCTTCTCTATCAAAACGATTTCCTGGAACCAATAAAACACCATATTTTTGCAATAACGTTAAGCAAAATGTTTCGATTGGAACATTAACGTCAAGTTTAACAAAAGATGTCGGTACTTCTGCAGGACGAATGTAAGACGCTTTAGGTTCTGAGGCAATCCATTGATCAAGAATTGCCAAATTTTCTCTGATAATATGATGATTTCGTGCCAAAATAGCTTCTTTATGCTCAAGTGCTAAACTGGCTATCATATCATCAAAGACGCCCGCACAAATCATGGTGTAATCCCGATAATCTCGTAAAATATCAGTTATCTCATCACAAGCTACTACCCAGCCGACACGAATACCAGGTAGTGAAAATGTTTTTGAGAGACTATTAACCGAGATTCCCTTATCGTACAAATCTATAATAGAAGAAACTTTTTTAGTCGTAAACGGACGATAAACCTCATCTGCCAAAACATAAGCCCCACACGATTTCGCAATCGCAACTAACTCTTGCAAATACTCATCGTCCATAACAGCTCCCGTTGGATTGTTGGCATTATTAATGCAAATCATTTTGGTATTTGGGCGAATTAGCTGACGCAACTCATCTAAATCAGGCAACCAATTATTTTCCTCTTTGACTTGCCAAAGGTCAACTTCAGCTCCCAATGATTTTGGAATATCATACAACTGCTGGTAAGTCGGATAGATAGAAATCACATGGTCTTTTGGTTCAATCAATCCATATAAAACCAACATATTCGCTCCCGTTGCTCCATTGGTCTGAAGAATCTGACTTTCTGTTACCGAATGATAGAGATTACTAACTGCCTTTTTAAATTCAGGTGAGCCTTCAATCCAACCATAATTTAACTTTTTAGTTAGTAATTCTTGGTAAAACTCTTCTTGCGAAACGCCAGCCAAGTTAAATAATTCTTGCAAAGTCAGCGCATCAATTGAAACGCCTGCAATATCATAGATTGCTTCCTTTTCATGAACATTAAGCCATTCTTCAACGCCAAAACGCGGTAATTTCATCTCAAACCTCACGGACTTTCTATTACTATCATCATTTTACCATGATGACATAAAAACTGAGAGTGAAAAGCTCTCAGTCTCGACATTATTCATCTGAACTTGAACTACTTTGTGTGTAAGTCGCTGCTTTTTCAAGCCAAGCATCAAAATCACCAGAATCTTTGGCTTTTTTGATAACGTCATTGACGGTATCGATTAAGTCTTGATCTGTTCCTTTCGCAAATGCGACAGCGTAAGCATCAGCATCATCTGACGTTAACGTGATATCTGAAATAGTAAGGTCACTGTTATTTGCAACATAACCTTCGGCAATTGGTTTTTCAAGGACAACTGCTTCAATTTGTGAATTTTTTAATTCGTTAATCATTTCACTGTTTTGTGTCAATGAAACGACTTTTGCACCTGTTAATTGTTCAGAGGCAACTGTTTCTTGGATACTTCCTTTTTGAGTACCAACTGATAGACCGTCTAAAGAGTCTGTATCTGTATATTTATCAATATCTGTTTTTCTGATAAGCACAACATTCTCAGCTTCATAATAAGGGGCTGAGAAATCATAAGCTTTCTTACGTTCTTCTGCAATAGCTTTAGCAATCTCAACATCAGCCCCAACAATAGTATCTTTGCCGTCAACCAATGTTTTAAATTCAAACGGAGCGAACTCTGGGTTCAACGCAACAACAAGTGTTCCTTTGTCTTTGATATCTGATACTGATGTATCTTCTGAACTGCTAGAACCACAAGCTGACAATAGGAAAAGCGAAGCCGCCACTACTGCTAAACCACTAAATAATTTACTTATCTTCATAATCATTTTCTCTTTTCTTTTTGATATAAATACATTTTATTTAATTTTTATGCATTCGTCAACCTATATTTTTATAAAAATTCAATATTTTTACATTATTTCTGTATAAAATAGCAAAAAGGCTGATTTCTCAGCCTTTTGTATTTTCACATTGCGCGTTATTGTCTTAGTTGCTGTGCCAGATTTCGTCGTTGTATTGTTCAATTGTACGGTCTGATGAGAAGAAACCAGCTTTGGCAATATTTTTAACGACTTTTGTCATCCAAACTTTTTGGTCTTCGTAATCAGCAAACATTTGTTCTTTAACAGCAATGTATTCTTTAAGGTCAATCAATGTCATGAACCAGTCTTTGTTAATCAATTCATTGTAAAGACGCTCAAGACGTTCTGCGTTAGCATGTTTCACTAATTCATCACTAACGATGAAGTCAACAGCTTCTTTGATAATTGGGTCATTTTCATAGTAATCAGTTGATACATAACCTTCCGTTGCATAAAGGTCAATGATAGTATCAGAATCTTTACCAAATGTATAAATATTATCCATTTCTGCTAATTCAGCAATTTCAACATTGCACCGTCCATTGTACCAAGAGTCAGTGCACCGTTGAGCATGAATTTCATGTTACCAGTACCTGAAGCTTCTTTTGATGCAAGAGAGATTTGTTCAGAAATATCTGTCGCAGGAATTAAGTGTTCAGCAACGGTAACGTTATAGTTTTCAACCAAGTGAACATTTAGATATTGGTTAACTTCTGGGTCATTGTTAATCACTTCTGACAAGCAAAGAATCAAGTGAGTGATATCTTGGGCAATGACGTAAGCAGGTGCTGCTTTACCACCAAAGATAACAGTAATCTTACGTTCTGGCAAGTTACCACGTTTGATTTCAAGGTATTTATGAATGACATAAAGAGCATTCATTTGTTGACGTTTGTACTCGTGGAAACGTTTGATTTGTGTATCAATAATTGAGTTTTCGTCAAGTTCAATACCTTTATTTTCTTTGAGGTAACGTTTAAGAGCAAGTTTATTATTGTGCTTGATTTCAGCCAATTTAGCATGAACAGCTTCATCATCAGCAAAAGCAAGTAATTTTTCAAGCTTAGTCGCATCAGTCAAGTAGTCATCGCCGATAAGTTCTTTGATATAGTCAGCCAAATCTTGGTTAGCAAATTCAAGCCAGCGACGGAATGTGATACCGTTTGTTTTGTTATTGAATTTTTCAGGATAAATATCATAGAACGGTTTCAACTCACTGTTTTTAAGGATTTCAGTGTGAAGCGCAGCTACCCCATTGACAGATGTTGAGAAATGAATATCCATATGTGCCATGTGAACACGGTCAGCTTCGTCAATGATCTGAACAGCTGAGTCAGAGTATTCGCTAGCAATCAATGTATTCAATTTTTCAATGATTGTTACCAAATGAGGAACAACTTCGTTAAGGTAGTCAAGAGGCCATTTTTCAAGTGCTTCTGCCAAGATAGTGTGGTTAGTGTAACCAACCATATTTTTCACGATTGAAACAGCTTCGTCAAAGTCAATGTCATGTTTTTCAGTCAAAAGACGGATAAGTTCTGGAATGACCATTGATGGGTGAGTATCATTGATTTGCACATAAGCATAATCAGCCAAGTCATGCAAGTTTGACCCACGTTCGATAGCTTCATCAATCAATAACTGTGCCGCATTTGAAACCATGAAATATTGTTGGTAAATACGAAGCAATTCACCGTTTTTATCTGAATCATCTGGGTAAAGGAAGAGTGTCAAGTTTTTCTTGATTTCCGTCTTATCAAATGAAATACCGTCATGAATCAAACCATAATCAAGACCGTCAATATCAAACAAGTTCAAATAGTTTTTAGTGTCACGTTTATAACCCAAAACATCGATACGGTCAAGACGAGATTTAAATATGAAATCTTTAAATGGCACATCATAACTGATATCAGTTGGAACAAGCCATGAATCTTTTTCAATCCAGTAGTTAGCTTCCGCTTCTTGTTGGTTATCAACGAAAACTTGTTTGAAAAGTCCGCAGTGATAGTTAAGACCAACACCTTCACCGTTGATACCAAGTGTTGACTTTGAATCGATGAAACATGATGCCAAACGACCAAGTCCACCGTTACCAAGAGATGGTTCAAGTTCAACATCTTCTACTTCAGCAATTGATTTCCCTACTACTGCTAATTCAGCTTTAACATCTTTGTAGATACCAAGGTTAATAAGGTTGTTTGACAATAGTTTTCCGATAAGGAATTCAGCGGAAATGTAGTAAACTTTGCGTTTTGCTGTGTTTTTTGGTTTTTCAGCAGCTAATTCTTTAACGTAGTGCAAAAGTGCTACATAGATATCTTCATTGCTCAATTCGGCAAGTTTTTGGCCTTTCGAAGTTACGTAATCTGTAAATTTAGTTGTCATTATAATATCTCTTTTTCTTTTTTATTTTAATGTATTTTTGCGGCAATAAAGTGCTGTGATGTCTTTCAAGAAAGCTTTGCGTTCATCTGTCAAATCTTCTTTTAACATACGCCATTGCCAGTTGCCACCAACAGTATTTGGAATATTCATGCGGCTATCAGCTGGTTTATCAAGTAGATCTTGCATTGTCGCAATCGCAACATCACTAACAGTCGCAAACAATGTCCGAAGCATAGCTTGTGCAATCGGTTCATCGTCACTACGGTGAGTGTAAGCATTCACAAACGCTTTTTGCTCGTCAGTCAAGTTGTCATACCAACCGTTGATAACTTTATTATCGTGTGTTCCTGCATAAGCAACGCTATTTTTATTACAGTTATGAGGAGCATCAATACTCTTTCCTTCGGTGTCATAGAAGCCAAATTCAAGAATCTTCATGCCTGGAAAAGCTGTATCCATCATCAACAACTGTTCAGCTTTTGCATCGATGTAACCAAGGTTTTCAGCAATAATTGGAAGGTCGCCAAGTTCGTCTTTGACAACATCAAACAAAGCACGTCCTGGACCTGGTTCCCAACTACCGTCATTCGCTGTCTTGTAATCCCCACGGATTTCCCAATAATCTGAGAAGCCTTTGAAATGGTCAATACGAAGAAGGTCATACAATTTGAAGCCTTCTTGAATACGGTAAACCCACCAAGCATAATTCGTCTTAGCATGGTTTTTCCAATCATAAATTGGATTTCCCAAAAGCTGACCATCATCGCTGAATTCATCCGCAGGAACACCAGCAATGCAAAGTGGATTTTTATCACTATCTACTTTGAACAGATCAGGCATTGTCCACACTTCAACACTATCAGCTGAAACGTAAATTGGCATATCACCAATAATTTCAATCCCATTTTCATTAGCATAAGCTTTGAGCTTAGCCCATTGTTGATAGAAGAAATATTGAGTGACTTTATGGTAAAGAATAGCGTCTTTTAATTTAGCACGGTAAGTTTCAAGAGCTTTTTCTTCTCGTCTAACAACCGCTTTATCATCCCATTCTTGTAGAGCTTTGTTATCAAAAAATTCTTTAATTGCCATGAAATCTGCAAAATCTTGGAGCCAGCTAGTATCTTTTTCAAATTCAGCTAAGGCTTCAACATTTTCCTTTTGGCTCAAGAAGGTTTTGACGGCTTTTTCCAAAATAGGACGGCGCAACTCAAAAATACGAGCGTAATCAACAGACTCTAAATCATCACCAAAATTAACGGTTTCAAAATCTTTTTTATCAAGGTAACCTTGTTCACTAAGGAGTTCAAGGTCAATCAGATACGTATTCCCCACAGTAGCTGAGAACGATTGATAAGGGGAATCACCATAACTTGTCGTTGTTAGTGGTAAAATTTGCCAGTATGTTTGGTCAGTTTCAACTAAGAAATCAACAAAGTCATAGGCTCCTTGTCCGAATGTTCCCACCCCTTGCTTTCCAAGTAGCGATGTGATATGCATCAATACCCCACTTGCACGTTTTTTCATACGTTTTCTCCTTTATCAACTATCTTCACACTGCAATTTATAACGAAATCGTTTGCGTAAGTCAACTATTTTCTTAAAAATTTTTACAAAAAAATCGCCCTACTAGCTAAAAAGCATTAGCTAATAAGGCGATATAGGGTATTAAAACAAGACTAAAAAGTTGTTGAACTCTTTTTAGTTAATCATTGACGTGTAATTGGCGTACACTTTCACGTTCTCTAAGCGTAAATGGAACAATGATTTTTTCAGTAATAGCTGTTTTAGGTGATTTAATCAACTCTACTAATCTTCTGAAACTTGTTCGTCCAAGATTTGAAACATTGATATCAAAGGTTGTTAAATATGGGTGAACTAGAGTTGAATACGCTGAGTTATTGAAAGTAATAATCGAAATATCATCAGGTACACTCAATTGATAATAAGATAAAAACTGCGTAATTCTAACCGAAATTGTGTCTGCAATAACAATTAAAGCGGTTGCTTTGCTCTCTTCGATTTTTTGAATTAGTTCTTCTAGTACCATAGGATCTCTACGGTCAAATAAGAGTGCGGGATTGCTATCAAGCTCTAATTTCTCTATGCCACGTAGGTAACCAAAATAACGTTCTGATGACACTTCAGATTTTAAATCATCTGTTACAAAAAGAATCTCACGATGTCCTTTTTGGTAAAGATATTCTACTGCTTTTTTCCCCATTAATTGGTTATCATTATCAATATAAGTAATGTCGTTTTCAAAACCTTCTGGTGCTCCTACGATAACAAATGGCACGTCATTGTCCATTAAATACTTACGAACAGGATCGTCAGGATCAGAATAAAGGATAATAAAACCATCAACGCGCTTCTGACGGTACATTAACTTAACCTGTTCTTCAAGTTCATCAACCGTCATCCCTGTTGCGATTGATACCGTAAAATCATTTAGTTTTGCTTCACTTGTAATTGTTGACAAAATCTGCATAAAGAAAGGCTCATTCAAACGATCTGGAGTCATTAATGGTGGAAAAATCAAACCAACGTTATAAGTCAAACCGCTTGCTAACATTTGCGCAGCAACATTGGGCACATAACCAAGCTCTGCCATCGCTTTCCGAACTTTGTCTTTTGTTTTCTGAGAAATGGATTTATTATCTTTTAAAACACGGCTAACTGTTGAAGGATTCACGCCAGCTTTAGCCGCTACATCTTTTATTGTAACCATCTAAGTCTCCTTTTCACTTTTCATTTTATAATAGATTTACAGTGCTGACAAGGTTTTACTTGCAAAATCTTATTTTACTCCCTATTATACATAAAAGCAGATTTTCTGCAATTGTTTGCTTTTATATCCTGCAACTTTTTTAACAAAAAATTTTTAATCGTTATGAAACCCCTTAAATTAAGCTTTTGTGACTATTTTTTTGTTTGAAAACTCAAATTTTTTAATTTTTTTCAAAAAAACACTTGACAATATCTGCAAACAATTGCATAGCAAATAACTGCGGAAATAATATTACTAATCTTTCTCTAGGAGGGGAAATCATGAAAAAGAACACATGGAAAAAATGACCCTTGCTGGTGCAGGTCTTACACTCGCAGGTAGCGTATTAGTCGCTTGCTCAAATTCCTCATCAAATAGTTCAAGTTCTTCATCAAGCAAGACTATTAAATTATGGGTTCCAACAGGCGCTAAAGAATCTTATTCAGAAGTCGTTAAACAATTCGAAGAAGAATCTGGCTACACTGTAAAAGTTGTTGAATCAAACGATTCAAAAGCACAGGAAAATGTTAAAAAAGCCCCAGAAAAAGCTGCTGATGTCTTTTCACTCCCACATGACCAACTTCTTCTTTGGTATTATTTTAGCTCTTATTATCAATACTAAAGGTTTGAAATTGAAGAAAATGTGGCGAACGATCTTTGTTATTACCATTGCGGTGCCACAATTCATTTCACTTCTTATCATGAGAAACTTGCTTAGCGATGCTGGTCCAATCAATGCTATTCTTGAAAAAATCGGACTCGTCTCAGTTGCTAATCCATTGCCGTTCTTATCTGATCCGCTTTGAGCCAAGTTCTCAATTATCATCGTCAACATGTGGGTTGGTATTCCTGTAACAATGTTGGTTGCTACTGGTATCATCATGAACTTGCCACAAGATCAAATTGAAGCTGCTGAAATTGACGGAGCAAGCAAATTCCAGATTTTCAAATCAATCACATCACTCTTCATGTTTATGCAAAATTACTACGTGGAAGGTATTACAGGCGGTTCTGTTAAATAATCTAAAACCTAGCATTTCCCCTTCTAAATTAATTATCAAAAACAGCTTAGAACGATTGTTCCAAGCTGTTTTATTTTTATTACACTATTATAGTAGAAAATTTTGTTTCTTACCAAAATTCGCGCAAGAAATCATCTTTCAAACGTTCACGGTAAAAGAGTTCGTTGAGGTCATCTTCCTCGAAAACGCGAAGCAAATTAAGCATATCATAAGCTAAATCTAGTTTTGGTAATTCCTTGCGAGGAACCCATTAATTTCGCCCTCATCAGTCGAATGAATATTACCGACGTAGTCAGAAGATTGATATAAGAAAACAAGGTAGCGTTCATCTTCTTTAGTGTACCAATGTTTCATTCCCACTAATTGTGGATCGTTAATCGTCAAACCAGTTTCTTCCTTAACTTCACGAATAACAGACTCAACCAAGCCTTCGTGTGGCTCAATATGCCCTCCAGGAAGCGCATAACCAGACCAACGATAACGTTTTGGGTCACGAATCTGCATGACTACATTTCCCTGACCATCCTCAATTAAACACATATTTGTTAAAATCACACTCTGTGCACGTGACATATTTTCCTCCGAATTCTATTCTCTACGCTAATGCTTAATATTAATTGTTTTTAGGGTGTTCTAAAGTGAACTTTTACATGAATCTCAATTCTAAGCCATGGCTTTCAATTCTAATACCATATCACGCAATTGGGCAGCAAGTTCGAAATCGAGCATTTCTGCTGCTTCTTGCATTTGTTTTTGAAGTTTCTTAATTGTCTCTTGACGTTCTGCTTTCGTCATAGCATTGTAATCTGGAATATCTTCTGCGACATCTGTATCAGAACTTTTCGAAATGGCAATCAAATCGCGAATATCTTTTTTGATTGTTTGCGGAACAATACCATGCTCTTCATTGTAACGCATTTGAATTTCACGACGACGCGCCGTTTCGTCCATGGCTTTTTGCATGGATTCTGTAATCTTATCAGCATACATGATAACATGCCCCTCGCTGTTTCGCGCTGCACGTCCAATCGTTTGAATAAGACCACGTTCATTGCGCAAGAATCCTTCCTTGTCCGCATCAAGAATGGCAACCAAGCTCACTTCTGGGACGTCAATTCCTTCACGGAGCAAATTAATCCCAATCAAGACATCAAAAACACCTAGACGCAAATCACGAATGATCTCCGTACGTTCCAACGTTTTAATATCTGAATGCATATACTTGACTTTGACACCCATTTCTTTGAGGTAATCGGTCAAATCTTCTGCCATTTTCTTAGTTAATGTTGTAATGAAGGTGCGTTCGCCTTTTTCAGCGCGGCTATTGATTTCACCGAGCAAATCATCCATTTGTCCCATTGTTGGACGTACTTCCACTTCAGGGTCAAGTAAACCAGTTGGACGAATGATTTGTTCAACAACAGTATCAGTTTGTTCCAGCTCGTAATCCCCTGGAGTGGCTGACACGTAAACAATTTGGTGAACATGACTTTCAAATTCTTCACGGCGCAAAGGACGATTATCAAGCGCACTTGGTAAACGAAAACCATAATTCACCAGCATTTCCTTACGCGAACGGTCCCCGTTATACATTCCTTTGATTTGACCCATGGTCATGTGACTTTCATCGACCATAATAAGGAAATCTTCTGGGAAGAAATCAAGTAAGGTAAACGGCGGCTCCCCTTCTGAACGACCGTCCATATGACGCGAATAATTTTCGACACCATTCGTATAGCCCATTTCACGAAGCATTTCAACATCGTATTCCGTTCTTTGGCGAATACGCTGCGCTTCTATCAACTTTCCTTCTACCTCAAATTGCTTGACCTGCTCTTCCATTTCTTCCAAAATGTCGTGAATGGCGTGCTCCATATGTTCCTCGTTGGTCATGAAGTGTGTAGCAGGGAAAATCGCTAAATGTTCCACCTCACCAAGAACTTTACCTGTCAAACTTTCGATTTCTCGAATATGGTCAATTTCGTCACCAAAAAATTCCACACGAAAAGCGTGTTCATCACGACTGGCTGGGAAAATTTCGACAACGTCGCCACGCACACGAAAACGGCCACGTTGAAAATCAATGTCATTTCGTTCAAATTGAATGTCAACCAAATCATTTAACAATTGGTCACGTGATATTTCTTGCCCAGGTCGCAAACTAACCACACTATCAGCATATTCTTTTGGTGACCCCAAACCATAGATACACGATACCGACGCTACTACGATAACGTCATTACGTTCTAGTAGGGCTGATGTTGCTGAATGGCGTAATTTATCGATTTCATCATTTACCGAGCTATCTTTTTCAATATAAGTATCACTAGAAGGCACATAAGCTTCTGGTTGATAGTAATCATAATAAGACACAAAATATTCAACAGCATTGTCTGGGAAAAATTCTTTGAATTCCCCATAAAGTTGCCCAGCCAAAGTTTTATTATGAGCAATGACCAACGTTGGTTTGTTGACCTTAGCAATAACTTGACTCATCGTATAAGTCTTACCAGTTCCTGTTGCTCCAAGAAGAATTTGAGCTTTTTCCCCACCTTCAATATTATCCACCAAAGCCTCAATAGCTTCTGGTTGATCTCCAGATGGTTGGTATTTTGATACTAATTTAAATTGATTGTTCTCTACTCTATCTATCATGATAATCCTCAAAACTGAAATTTATTACTCTTATTGTAACACAAGTCAATAAAAAAGGGATTTTTTAGACTATTGTTGCTAAAATTACAGCATCACATGTCAGGTTTTCTAACATCATATGTTTCTTGAAGTTGCCTTAATGTCTGAATTTTGGTATAATAATGCTATTCTAACCAAAAGGAGACTAACATGAAGCACAAATTGAAAGCTCTTATGCTAGCAATATTCTTTGTATTCTTTGTGTTTGGTGTCAAAGCTCAAGCGGATACAATTAGCATTGTATCTGATACAGCTTATGCCCCATTCGAATTTAAAGATTCAGACCAAACTTATAAAGGGATTGATGTTGATATCATCAAAGAAGTCGCTGAACGCGAGGGATGGGACTACGAACAAACTTACCTCGGTTTTGATGCTGCAGTAAACGCTGTTCAAGCGGGACAAGCGGATGCTCTTATGGCAGGAACAACCGTTACTGATGCACGTAAGAAAGTCTTTACTTTCTCTGATACCTATTATGATACTTCAATCGTTATCTACACCAAAAGTGGTAACACAGCCATTTCAAAATATAGCCAATTAAAAGGTAAAACTGTCGGTGTTAAAAATGGTACTGCTGCCCAAACTTGGCTTGACCAACATGCTGATAAATATGGCTATACTGTCAAAACATTTGATACTAGCGATTTGATGAATAACAGCCTTGATTCTGGTTCTATTGATGCAGCGATGGACGACACACCAGTTGTTCAATACGCTATCAATCAAGGAAAATCATATGAAATCAATATTGATGCAGAATCAATCGGAAGCTTCGCTTTTGCTGTTAAAAAAGGAAGTAACTACGAATATTTGATTGATGAATTCAACGAAGCTCTTGCTGCTATGAAAGAAGACGGTACTTATGACCAAATCATGCAAAAATGGTTAGGTGATTCATATACATCTTCTTCAACAAGCTCATCATCTAATAGTTCAGCCGCTTCAAGTACCTTAACATTAACTGGAGACGCTTCTGCTAAAGCTACACCCGTTAAAAGTACTTACAAAATCGTCATGGACTCTTCTTTCGCACCATTTGAATACCAAAATGATTCTGGTGAATACGAAGGTATTGACGTTGAATTGATTAAAGCTATCGCTGAACAACAAGGTTTCAACGTTGAAATTTCTAACCCTGGTTTTGATGCTGCGCTTAACGCGGTTCAAGCGGGACAAGCGGATGCGGTCATGGCAGGTATGTCAATCACAGATGCTCGTAAAAAAATTTTTGATTTCTCTGATGCTTACTACACTTCAAATATCTTACTTGCTGTAAAATCTGGTAGCAGCGTTAAAAGTTATAGTGATTTGAAAGGCTTAACTGTCGGAGCTAAAACCGGAACATCATCTTACACATGGTTATCTGAACACGCTGACGAATACGGTTATACCTTGAAAGCTTTTGACGAAGCCTCAACAATGTATGACAGTTTGAACTCTGGTTCTATTGATGCCTTAATGGATGATGAAGCCGTTCTCCTCTACGCTATCCAACAAGGACGTGACTTTGAAACACCTATCGCTGGGGAAAAATCCGGTGAATACGGATTTGCCGTCAGCAAAGGTTCTAACCCAGAATTGATTGAAATGTTCAACAACGGTCTTGCTGCCTTAGTTGAATCTGGCGAATACGACGAAATCGTCAATAAATACCTTGGTACAAGCGATAATTCAAGTTCAAGCTCAAGTTCATCAAGCGTTGATGAAACAACAATCTGGGGACTCCTCAAAAATAACTATTCACAATTGCTTTCAGGTTTAGGCAAGACACTTAGCTTAACACTGATTTCATTTGCAATTGCCATGGTTATTGGTATTATCTTTGGTATGATGGCTGTTTCGCCAAACAAAGTTCTTCGTACTATTTCAGCTGTCTTTGTTGACATCGTACGTGGTATCCCATTGATGATTGTAGCTGCCTTTATTTTCTGGGGAATTCCAAACCTTCTCGAGTCTACCACTGGCAAACAAAGCCCAATCAACGATTTCGTTGCAGCTACTATTGCGCTTTCGCTTAATGGTGGTGCTTACATTGCAGAAATCGTCCGTGGTGGTATCGAGGCTGTTCCTCAAGGTCAAATGGAAGCCAGCCGTAGTTTAGGTATTTCATATGGTAAGACAATGCAAAAAATCATCTTGCCCCAAGCTGTTCGCCTAATGCTACCAAACTTCATCAACCAATTCGTTATTTCATTAAAAGATACAACTATCGTATCAGCAATTGGTCTTGTTGAACTCTTCCAAACTGGTAAAATCATCATTGCTCGTAACTACCAATCTTTCCGTATGTATGCTATCTTAGCAGTTATCTACCTTGTAATGATCACCCTTTTGACACGTTTAGCAAAACGTCTAGAAAAGAGGCTTAAATAATGGCAGAATTAAAAATTGATGTACAAAATTTGCACAAATCTTATGGAGATAATGAGGTCCTAAAAGGAATCACAACTCAGTTCCACGAAGGTGATGTTGTTTGTATTATTGGTCCTTCAGGTTCAGGGAAATCAACATTCCTACGTACCCTCAACTTACTTGAAACAATCACAAGTGGAAAAGTTATCGTTGACGGTTATGAACTTTCTGACCCAAAAACTGATGTCGATAAAGTTCGTGAGGATATCGGAATGGTATTCCAACACTTTAACCTTTTCCCACACATGACAATTCTTGAAAACATTACCTTTGCGCCTATCGAACTAGGTAAGGAAAGCAAAGAAGAGGCAGAAAAACATGCCATGGAACTTCTTGAACAAGTCGGCTTAGCTGATAAACGTGACGCAAAACCCGAAAGCTTATCAGGGGGACAAAAACAACGTGTGGCTATCGCTCGCAGTTTAGCTATGAATCCTGATATCATGCTTTTTGACGAACCTACTTCTGCACTTGACCCAGAAATGGTCGGAGACGTTCTTAACGTTATGAAAAATCTTGCAGAACAAGGCATGACAATGTTAATCGTCACTCACGAAATGGGATTTGCTCGTAAAGTTGCCAACCGCGTTATCTTTACCGACGGCGGTGAATTCCTCGAAGACGGCACACCAGAACAAATCTTCGACAACCCACAACACCCACGCCTAAAAGACTTCCTTGATAAAGTCTTGAATGTGTGATAAATCAAAAAAGTCGGATGCTAAAGCATCTCGACCTTTTACATCACCTACTATTTGGTAGGCGACTAGATTTCTCACTAGGTTTAGTTAAAGCTGTTAAGTTTCTACGCTAGGTATTACAGCACTTAGCTAACACTACCTACTCTATTACCTTTGACTTTTATAGCACCTTTTGATAAACTAATATCAAATTAACATTCAGGAGGAAAAGGAGCAATGAAGAACTAAGAACAGAATTTTTGATACTACCATATCAAGTTTTGTTTTTAATGCGCTCTTTAATAAACTTCCTCAGCTAATAGATGGCTATTTTCCGCCTTTATTAGTGCTATTTTGTTTTATTAATAGAAAGCCTCACTCTCTACTTGATTTGGTAGAGAGTTTTTTTATTAAAAGCGAGGTTCTTATGCTACAAATTAATCATTTAACAATTACACATCTTAAAGACTTAACACAGCTTATTTCTGATTTAAATGTAATCGTCAATTCTGGGGATAAATTAGCTATTATTGGCGAAGAGGATACTGGGAAGTCAACACTTTTAAAGACTATTTTGTCTCCGCAATTAATGGCTAACTACTGTATTCTCGAGGGAAAAATTGATAATCATTTTCCCAAAATTGGATATTTACCACAAGCTTTGTCACAAAAACAAGAAAAGATGACAGTTTCAGAATTTCTTTATGATAATTTAGATTATGTTAGTTTCGATTTCAATGCTTTTTACCAAATGGCTGCGCGATTAGATTTGGATATTCAATCTTTAGAAAATAGAAATCAGAGTTTGAAAAGTTTATCTGGTGGAGAAAAATTAAAGTTACAACTTGCTAAACTGGTTGGTGAAACCAATGATTTACTCTTACTAGATGACCCCTCTAGCGACCTTGATACGCAGGCGATTAATACTTTACAAGCATTCATTCAATCATCTGACAAAACAATTATTTTTATCTCTCATGATGAAGCCCTGCTAGAAAAAACTGCTACCGCTATTCTACACCTTGAGTTAATAAAGCGTCGTCAAGTTGCTCGCGCAAGCTATTTTTCAGGAAGTTACACAGATTATATGATTTATCGTCACAAAGCTTACACCAAACAACTGGAACAAGCCAAAAACGACTGCCGTATAAAAGCTAAAAGAGACGCTAAAATACAACGGCTTCATCAGGCGGCAGAATACAATGTGCGAAATACTCATGATAGCACTATGGGGAGATTAGCGGCTAAAAAGATGAAAAATGTCTTATCTCTTGAAAAACGGTATACCAAAGAAGAAAAAATGGCCGATTTTCCTGAAGAAATGGATAGTATAAAACTATTTTTCGATGATATTGTCCCTCTCGATAAAAAGAAAAAACTTCTGTCTTGGGACAATCATGATTTATCAACTGACCAAAAAGTCAGTTTAACCATTTTAGGTCAAGATAAACTGGTGATTGCTGGGAGAAACGGTATCGGAAAAACACGTCTGCTCACACAAATTTACCAAGAGCTAGATAAAAATCATTTTTCAATCGGTTATATGCCACAAGATTACGATAGTGTTTTTAGCAAAGAAATGACCGCTCTAACATTTTTAACACAGGTATCAGACAGCGAAAAAGCTCGAACACTCCTTGCTAGCCTTCAATTTACAAGACAAGAAATCGAACACTCCGTCCTTGAACTTTCAGGTGGCAAAAAGCAAAATTATTCTTAGCACGTATGGTTCTAGCCCAAAATCATATCTTAATTCTTGATGAGCCGACAAGGCATATTTCACCAACTAGTCAGCCATTAATCAGAGAACTTTTAAAAAATTTTAACGGCTGCATTATCAGTGTTTCTCACGATAGAAAATTCATTGACGACATTGCTAATCTACGTTATCAATTAACTGACAAAGAACTTCAAAAATATTAAAAAAACTGTCCAGTGGACAGTTTTTTCACGAGCTTAGAGATTGAAAAGCGAGTTAAGTCCAGTGGACTGTTTTTCACGAGCCTAGAAATTGAAAAGCGAGTTTTATGCAGGTAAGTAAGGCGAATATTATGATTCTTGACCTTTGGCTTCATCTGGTTTTTCTTTAGCTAATTTTTCACGCTCCAAGCGCAAACGTCGATTTGGATTAAGGGTATTGAAAAGTTCTTCTAGCTTTTCAGTATTCCAAACATCGGCTGCTGATACAAAATTACCATCTTTATCTCGAAAAGATATCGGTTTATCACCCATAAGAACCTCCAGCAAAATGTAATATAAGCTCAATTGTGAATCATCACAATTCCTATTCGTCTTTAAAATTTATAATTTATAATTCTTCCAATTTAAGCAAGCGAGCACAGTAATCAAACACGTCGTTAGAACATACGTTACTAGTTCGAAAATGGTTTCGATAATAAACCATTTTCGAGCTAGTAAGTTGCCTAGGCAAGTTAATCCACAAATTCAAATTCGAAGTTTCCGATTCGGACGATGTCTCCGTCTTTAGCTCCGCGTTCGCGAAGGGCTTCATCAACACCCATACCACGCAATTGGCGAGCAAATTTCATAACGGATTCATCACGTTCCATATTCGTCATGACAAAGAGTTTTTCAAGTTTTTCACCTGACAATACCCAAGCAGCATCGTCATCACGTAAAATTTCAAACGGACGTTCGTCTGGATCAAATCCGTAGTAAACTTCTTCACCAATCATGTCATCTTCAGTGTAAAGCAAGAATTCATCAGTCTTATCAAGCAATTCTGCTGTTGCTTCCATCAGATTTTTCAAACCTTGGTGAGCTAAGCTTGAAATTGGGAAAATCATTGGCATTTCATCGAAATCATCGTAATTTGCTGCCAATTTTTCTTTGAAGACTTTCAAGTTTTCTTCTGCTTCTGGTATGTCCATTTTGTTAGCAACGATGATTTGTGGACGTTCCATCAAACGAAGGTTGTAAGTTTCAAGTTCATTATTGATTGAAACATAATCTTCGTAAGGGTCACGACCTTCACTTGCTGACATGTCGATAACGTGCAAGATAACACGTGTACGCTCGATGTGACGAAGGAATTGTGTACCAAGTCCAACACCTTGTGAAGCGCCCTCAATCAACCCTGGAAGGTCAGTCATAGCAAAGCTGTCACCTGATTTTGTGCGAACCATACCAAGGTTAGGCACAATTGTTGTAAAGTGATAAGCACCGATTTTGGGTTTAGCAGCTGTAACAACACTTAGTAATGTAGATTTACCAACTGATGGGAACCCAACCAAACCAACATCAGCCAAGATTTTCAATTCAAGTTGAAGTTCACGTTCTTCACCTGGTTCGCCATTTTCGGCAATTTCTGGTGCAGGGTTACGTGGTGTCGCAAAGCGGATGTTACCACGTCCACCGCGTCCACCATGAGCCACAACAAATTCTTGACCATTTTCAACAAGGTCAGTGATAACTTTATTTGTCTCAGCATCACGAACAGTTGTTCCTTGTGGGACACGAACAATAAGGTCTTCTGCACCACGTCCGTGCATTCCTTTTGTCATCCCTTTTTCACCAGATTTGGCTTTAAAAATACGATTATAACGGAAGTCCATCAAGGTACGAAGCCCTTCATCAACTTTAAAGATGACTGAACCACCTTTACCGCCATCACCGCCCCAAGGTCCACCGTTAGGGACGTATTTTTCACGACGAAAGGCAACCATTCCGTCACCACCACGACCAGCTTTTACGCTAATTTTGGCAGTATCTAAAAACATACTCATTATTAGTTCCTATTCTTTCATTATTGTAAAAATTGCTTTAAAGTTTGATGGGTTAAAGCATAAAAAAACGCCTCTTCAGCGTTCTTTAAATAATTGAACCAATAGCAGTCGCAATAAGACCACCTACAGTTACTAGAACCATTAAGATAACAACTACTAAAGTCAGTTTTTCAAACGCTGTTTTTTTACGTGGTCCGTTTTCACCAAATGCCACTTTAATACACCTCGCTCATTGAATTTATTACTATCATCTTAACATGATTGCCCCAAATAATCAAATAACTACTGCAGAAATTTACAATTCAACGTCAAATTCTTCAAGGCTTGCTAACTCATCATCTGTTAATCGACGCCACTCTCCAAGAGCCAATTGTTTATCCAATTGAAGTGGACCCATGCTGAGACGTTGAAGATCTGTCACTTTTTTACCACAAGCCTGTACCATGCGTTTGACTTGGTGGAATTTTCCCTCTTTAATGGTAATTTCAACAACACTTGTTCTTGCTGCTTCATTTATTTCAAGAATCACCAACTGCGCTAGCTGACATGTAAAATCTTTCAAGTCAATACCGTTGGCAAAAGCTGCCACATCAGCGGTCGTCATCAGACCAGCAACTTTGGCTCGGTAAGTTTTATCAACATGTTTTTTAGGAGATAGCATGGCATGCGCTAACTTACCGTTATTAGTTAATAGTAAAAGCCCATGCGTATCAATATCCAAACGCCCAACTGGAAAAACTTCCTTATCCCAAGCTGTTTTATCGAGCAAATCTAAGACGGTTTTATGATGGTTATCTTCCGTTGCTGAAATCACACCTTTTGGTTTATTAAGTATGTAATAAACGTATTTTTCATAAGACAGATTTTGTCCCTGACAAATGATTTGATCTACTTTTTCATCAATTTGTGTCTTAGGAGAGATTTCGATTTTTCCATTGACAAAGACTTGCTTTTTCTTAAGAAGCTGTTTGACTTCTGTGCGTGAGCCCTGACCTGCTTCAACTAAAAATTTATCTAAACGCATATATTTCCTTTTACTAATATGATACTTTCATTGTACCATTTTTTAAGTCATAAAAAAACAAGGCTCAATAGGCTCGAACCTTGTCTCATTATTACTAGAATGATTTATTTTTTGTATGCGTAAGTGAAGTCAACTTGCAATCCTGTTGAGTTACGAACAAGACCTTTAAGGTCAGGATTTTGAAGTGACTTAGTGCTACGGAAGTAGATTGGGTTGTAAAGTGCGTTATCGTAAAGTGCTTTTTCAGCAGCTTTATAATCATCAGCAGCAGCTTTTGCATCTAATGCATCAGTAGTGATTGCTTTTTTGTATGCAGCATCGTAATCAGCATTTGAGAATTTACCGTAGTTGTATGATGAATCAGTTGTGAAGAGTCCATAGAATGTTGAACCTTCTGGATAGTCACCACCCCAAAGAACAAGAGCAACATCAAAGTTTTGGTTCTTAGTATCTTCTAGACGTTGTTTGAAAGTAACAAATTTTTCTTCAACTTTCAATCCTGGAAGAGCTTCTTCCCAAGTTTGTTTGATGTAGTCAACTGAAGCTTTTGCAACCGGTGCATCTGAGTCAGCTGTGATAGTCAATTTAACTGAGTCTGTACCAAGTTCTGCAAGACCTTCTTTGAAGAGTTTTGCAGCTTCTTTCTTATCATAGCTGTAACCAGGTGATACGTATTTAGCCAAGTCTGTTCCATCAGGAAGTTTTTCAAGACCTGTTGGAGCAAGCGCTGTTGCAGCTTTTGAACCAGTATCGATAGCAGCTTTAACGATACCTTCACGGTCAGTTGCTAAGTTAAGGGCTTGACGGATTTTAGTATTGTTCAAAGCAGTAACTGTACCAGTTTGGTTGTAAACCATGTAAGCTGTTGTTGCTTCTGGAACTGTAACTACATCGTCACGGTTTTTATTTGCTTTGAATGTAGCTTCTGTATTTGAAATGTTTGCTGTATCAACGTCACCATCTTTGTACATTTGAACAGCTGTATCAGGTTTCTTGATTGTTTGGACGTTTACTTTCTTAGTTTTAACGTCTTTTGCATCCCAGTAATATTTGTTTTTCACCAGTGTGAAGTTACCACTTGTACCGTTCCATTTTGTAACAGTGTATGGACCTGAGTACAAAGCTTTTTCTGATGTTGTACCATAGTCATCACCTGCTTTTTCAACAAATGCTTTACTTTGTGGCATGAAGTTAGCAAATGATAGAAGGCTCATAAATTGTGGAGATGGGTTAGACAAAGTAAAGATAACTTTGTTTCCGTCGGCTTTAACTCCAAGTTCATCAAGACCTTTTGTACCAGAAATAACTTCGTCAGCGTTCAATACATGAGCATCTGATACTAGGTAAGAATATTCTGAAGCAGTTTTTGGATCTGCAATACGTTGCCATGTGTAAACAAAATCTTCTGCAGTCAAATCACTACCGTCTGACCATTTAAGACCATCACGCAATGTCGCAGTGTATGTCAAACCATCTTCTGAAACATCGACACTTTTAGCCAAATCTGGTTGCAATTTTCCATCTTTATCAACACGGAGAAGGTTACTTCCTGAGTTACCAATAGCAATTGATGAGTAAGTATCAGTTACTTTAGAAATATCAAGAGTACTGATTTCAGTTGGCACGAACCAATTGATATCTTTGCTAGCAGATTTTGATGATGAGTTATTTCCACCACATGCTGCTAGTGTAGCAACAGACAACAATGTGACAGCCCCAAGACCGACACGTTTTAAAGATTTAATCTCCATAATGGATCCTCCTACCATAAACTTTCTTTTGGTATGTTAACCATTATAACATATTATTTTCTAAAAATACAGAAAATTTGTAAATTAATTATTTTTTCAAAAAAACTTAGTTATGTTTATTTTTCACTCATTTTACACACTTTGATAAGAAGGAACGCCAAAATATGCATAAAAATGCTATTTTATGCACTTTTTAGCCATTTTAACGTTTTCATTTTTAATAAATATTAAAAACTTGAATAATATAAGTATTTTTTGTTTTATCATACAAACAATATCAGAAAAGCTAACATCAAAAATCAATGTCATTCCAACTATCACTCTCAGAATCTTACATATAAAGTAAAAAGAGAAAGCCGATGTTCTCCACTTTCTCTCATTCTGATTTTTTCTTATATCATTCTAAAATGCTTGAACGCTTCCAGAATCAATTTTTCTTTCTCAGCTGGACAGTTCGGTACTCTATGACCGTCAGCACCTTTATTATAATTTTCACGCTTCTCTAAGCCTAATTTGTCTTTTACTTGAGCAATGTATAGATTTGATACAGAAACATCATGTTGTTCCTTAATCCACTCTTTGATTTTTCTGTATGACGCTAAATCCTTAGCACTTTTCAGATACTCTGCATCTTTTGGCTCATAATCAACATGAGCATACTCAACGTTCTTATCGTTGACTATTTCCCTACCCAATAAGACAACCGTCTCAACATGGTGCGTATTCGGGAACAAATCAACTGGTTGTACTTTTATGAGTTTGTAGCCGAGTTCTTGATAGAGCTTGATGTCACGCGCCATGGTTGCTGGGTTACATGATATATAAGTGATTTTTTCTGGCTGCATGGCAACGCTGGCTTTGATAAAGTTTTCTGTCAAGCCTTTGCGTGGTGGGTCAACCAAAATCACACTTGGTTTGATACCGTCTTTGCTCCAAGTTGCCATGGCATGCTCTGCCGAATCAGCGACATAATGCGCATTGGTAATACCGTTTAGCGCAGCATTTCTTTTGGCATCTTCCACAGATTCTTCAATCACTTCGACGCCGTAAACGACTTTAACATTTTTGGCAAATGAAAGCCCAATTGTTCCAATACCAGAGTATGCATCGATGACAATATCTTCAGGCGTCAAATCTGAAAAATCAATGGCAGTTTGATAAAGTCTTTCAGCCATTTCAGTATTGACTTGGTAGAATGAACGAGCAGAAATTTCATATTGATTACCAAGCATGCTGTCAATAATCCTATCTTTGCCATACAATGTCTTAAACTCATTACCGAAAATCGCATTGGTATTTTTATCATTAATATTTTGAACGATTGATTTAACCGCTGGAAATTCTGCCACAATTTTCTCAATGATTTGCTCAATACGGAAGATTTTTGGACGTGTTGTCACAAAGACCAGCATCATTTCACCAGAATAATGCCCACGACGAACAACCAAATTACGAATCAATCCAGTTTGCTCTTTTTCATCATAAGGTTTGAGGTCAAAACGGTGAAGCAAATCACGGGTAAAATTAATCAAACGGTCAATTTCTTTGTTTTGAATATAATAATCAGAAATCGGCATCAAATCATGCGAATGTTTACGAAAAAATCCTGTCTCCAACTGACCATTAACACGACGAACTGGCACTTGTACTTTATTTCGGTAAGCGTATGGGTGCGCCATACCAAGTGTTTCTGACACCTCAATATCTGAAATACCAGCTGTTTTATAGAGATTATCCATTACTTGCTTGCGTTTAAATTTTAACTGTTCAGCATATGCAAGATGCCCAAAATCCGCAATTCCTGTACGCAAATAATCCACATTCAAACCTTGGTTACGGTGTTCAGAAATTGTCAAGTATTCCTCAACTTTACCAAATCCGATGTTCTTTTTCACTTTCAAGACGCGCATCTTGATTTTTTCACCTGGAAGAGCATTTTCAACAAAAAAGACGAAGCCGTCAACCTTGGCAACACCTGCTCCTTCGTGTGATAAATCCGTGATTTCAGCATCTACAATAGCGTTTTTACTTAACATAATTTCCTTTCAGCCCATTCTAAATTGGCAATGTTCTATTTCTCGGTCTCTTTTCTCCATAATAAAAATAGAGAAGCTTAACTGCCTCTCTATTATATCATATTTACAAGACGTATCTTTCAACTTTTCTATTTCACATAAACATGCATTTAGACGTTATCTCTCGTTTTAGCAGTTGATAGATTTCTTATCACTCAACTCTCTCATTTAACCATTCATAATACTCTTTAAAGCTATCATCTGTTAATGGATCAGTAGCTATCAAAACCGTAAAATCAACCAACTCCTTCGTACTCACCGTTAATTTAATTTGGTTCAACTTTAAAAAAGCAACTAAAGCGAATACTGCTGTTCTTTTGTTAGCATTCTCAAAAACATATCTTTTAATCAACTGAACAAATAAAACCGTCGCTTTTTCCATTAATGTTGGATATAACTCTTTTCCAAAAACATATTGTTCAGGCAAATTTACAATCATATTTAAAGCAGACGGGCTAACAAGTCTTGAATTTTCTAAAGGAGAATATTTTTCTATTACCATTTTATTAATGGAAACGAGTTGTTCTTCTGTCAAATATTTTGTCATTTATCTACCAACTCTTTAAAAACAGCATCATAGTCTTTAAAAATATCATCTGTTATAGCTGATATGTCCTCATTTGTTGCAAATTCTCTTTTTGATTTTTCAACTGGTGAAAAAATCAACTCCCCATTTGCAAAAGCTTTTACTTCATACTCTATTCCCTCTGGAACATTAAGATAGCTAGGGATTGTAATCATTAAAGAATTGCCTTGTTTTCTTGACTTAACAATCATATGTCATTCCTCACTCACTTTATTAGCGTCATTATATCAGAACATTACAGTAATTACAAACAATAACTTTAAGTACATAATAAAATGCACTAGTGAAACTAATGCATTTTATTCTATAACTAATTGATTAAAAGATGTAGATCAATATTTTTTATATCTACCGCAAGCCAAGTTCTTTTAACTCTTCTTGATATTTATCAAAATCAATGGCAATTCCTAAGCCGCCATACATATCGTAGTCATCTATCCAGTCACCTTCGGCTGGAATGGTTGTTTGCTCGATACCTTCTTGACCGCTCGTGATAACAGATAAGCCCTCTTTTAGGAGAAATGGATAGGAAATGTTCGTTGAGGTCAAAGCATAGATTTTACCAATTGCAGCTGAGCCTGTAAAGAGTTTTGACGGTTTTTTAATCTGGTTGATAATGGCAGAAATAACTTGTTGCTGGCGCTGCGTCCGACCATAGTCACCGTTATCATCTTTACGGAAACGGGCATAATTGAGTAAGGTACGACCATCCATTTTTTGTGTTCCAACTTCAATCGTTTGATTTGGAACAGTACCGTCAGCCTGCATATTGAGTTCATCAGGAACTTCAACAGACGAAACTGCTTGACCATCAACCGTACCAAATTTGGCGTCTATTTCAACACCATTTGGGAACAAGGTATCAATGGCTTCTGCAAAGGTTTCAAAGTCAACCATGACATAATATTTGATATTAATATCAAAATTGTCTTTCAACGTCTGGCGCATGAGTTCTGCCCCTTGGTTGTCATCTTGTTCACCAACATTAAATGCGACATTCAATTTTTGGTCATTTGAATAAGCATTGTAGCTGACACCGTCAATATTGACCAAGGTATCACGCATAAAGCTGACTAATTTAATTTTTCCGTCGCTGTTGCCAATATTCATCACCATAATCGTATCGGTTCTGGCATCCGAAGACCCTTGCGTAATCCGCTGGTCACTTCCTAAAATGAGAATATTAGTACCGTCATCACTATCTTCCCCATTGAATGTTTCTGTTACGGCTGCTGTGTAATTTGTCTCACCACTTGAAACATCATTAACGCCTTTGAAAAACATGTAAATCATCCCTGCTATGACAAGAATCACCAAGAAACCAAGAAGTTTCAACAGACGCTTAATACGAATTTTGCGACGCTTCTTTTTAGGTTTCTTTGCTTTTTTAGGCGTTACAGGTTCGGGTTCTTGATAAAATACCTCATCATAATTCTCATAATTGTCTTGATAAGTTGGAAGACTCTCTGCCTGCTGCTCGCTCGTTCTTCTAAAGGAACGTTTCAACTGCTTTTTTTCTTCTGGGTATTTGGGAAGCCCTTGCGATGTCCAGTTATCGTCATCATAATAAGCCATTTGATTATCATAAGCATCGTCATAATAATCATCGTAGTAATTGTCATTATAGGCAGACGACGGCTGAGAGCGTGGTGGATCGCTGATATCACTAGCTTGTTTTTTATTGTAAAGATAGTCAAATTCTTGTTTTTCGCGCGCACTCAAATACTCAAGATTACTCAAGAGGTATTCGTATCTTAATTCTTCGTGCCGACTTAAATTACTTCTTGCCATATCTCATATCTTTCCCATTTTCATCAGACTAGCGCAAGCACAAGCGCTTAACAATTCCTAAATACCAAAAATCAGAGGATTTTACAGTTTGTAAACATCATAACGTCCGAGGATTTTATAGCCAATACCAAGAACACTCAATTCTTCTAGTGCAAATGACACTAGTGTATCATTTTTATTTTCAACATCAACGATGAAAAAATATTCTCCCAAAACTGTTTTTAGAGGGCGACTTTCAATTTTAGTCAAATCAATGCCACGCCAAGCAAAAACAGATAATGCTTTATAAAGCGCACCAGGCAAGTTATCTGGCAAAGTCAATGCCAATGAAACTTTTTGATTGAGTTTTGCCAAATCAAACGACCGTTTTTGATGCCCTAGTACCCAAAAGCGCGTGTAGTTTTCATCCATTTCTTGAATATCTTGGGCAATAATTTCCAAACCATATTCTTTTGCGGTAGCTACTGGCGCAATGGCAGCAAAGTTTTCCTCTGGATGTTCGGCAATGAAACGTGCAGCGTAAGCCGTACTAGCCGTCATCTCAATTTTTGCTACTGGATAATGTGCTTTAATGTATTTTTTCCCTTGAGCAATAGCTTGCGGGTGTGAAAAAATCTTTTCAATTTTCTTTGTTTGTGTTGTTGCTAAAAGCTGTTGTTTAATCGGTTGAATGATTTCTGCAATCGCCTCAATTTCAGCTTGATGAAAAAGGTAATCCAACGTTTCATGCACTGAACCCTCGATTGAATTTTCAACAGGGATAATGGCATAATCCACAAAACCTTCTTCATAAGATTTGATAACCTCAGTGATATTTGCAAAAGGCATGCGATTAGCTTCTGGAAATGCCTTAACAGCAACATTATGCGTAAAAGAACCACTTGGTCCTAAGTAGCCAACTTTCATCCGATTTCCTCAACAATTTCTTCAGGCGTTTTACCAGCCACGTCAATAATACGATTAGCTGCTGCTTCATACATTTCTTGGCGACCGTCAAAGATTTCTTTGAAAGCTTCCTTGCTGTTGTTGACAAACAAAGGACGAACATTTTCCGTATCATGCTCAATGCGGTCATAAAGCGTTTCAAAGTCTGATTTTAGGTAAATCGTTTCTGGATTTTTTGCTAAAATCTCTCTGTTAATCGGATTGATGACAACGCCGCCACCAGTTGAAATGACTTGATCAGAATCAGCTAATTCCGCAAGCACTTGTGACTCAATTTCACGGAATTTAGCTTCACCCTCTTTAGCGAAAAAGCCTGCGATTGACATGCCGATACGCTCTGTAATCAAAGCATCCATATCAATGTAATTTTCATCTAACAATGATGAAATCGTTGATTTTCCAGACCCCATAAAACCAATAATAATTCTAGCCACGTGAGAGTACCTCCAAATCATTAAAGAAGCTTGGGTAGCTTGTATTAATCGCTTCTGCTCGTTCTAGTTCAACGTCTCCGTCTGACACCAAAAGCGCAGCAATGGCAGTCATCATACCGATACGGTGGTCACCGAAAGTATTGACTTTAGCGCCATGGAGCGGTGTCTTTCCTTTGATAATCATGCCGTCATCTGTTGGCATAATGTCAGCACCCATTGCATTAAGAGCATCCGCAACCACCTGAATACGGTCTGTTTCCTTCACTTTCAACTCTTCTGCATCACGAATAATCGTTGTACCATTAGCTTGTGTGGCAAGAAGAGCGATAATTGGCAATTCATCAATCAAACGCGGAATGATTTCGCCACCAATTTCAACACCGTGAAGTTCAGATGTTTCAACGGTAATCGTTGCTGATTTAGCAATCTCATCAACGTTTGAAATGGTCATTTTACCACCCATTTCCTTGATAACATCAATGATACCAGTACGTGTTTCATTGATACCGACATTTTCAAGGGTTACTTTAGCATTTGGAACAATGAGCCCTGCGACTAACCAGAAAGCCGCTGAGGAAATATCGCCTGGGACAACCACATCTTGACCAGTAAATTCTTGACCACCTTTGATGCGAATTTCTTTGTCATTGACATCAATTGCGCCACCAAACTGAACAATCATATCTTCTGTGTGATTACGTGTTTTTTCTTTTTCAATGATGACAGACTCACCGTCAGCTTGCAAAGCTGCAAAAATAAGTGCTGACTTCACTTGAGCAGACGCCACAGGAAGTTGATAATGAATCGGTTTAAGCGCTTTGCTACCACGTATAGTAAGCGGTGGCAAATCACGGTCTGTTGGCCCTGACACTTCAACTCCCATTTGACGAAGCGGAATTGTCACGCGGTCCATTGGGCGTTTTGACAAACTGTCATCACCAAACATTTCAACCGTAAAATCTTGCCCTGCTAACACACCAGAAATCAAGCGGATTGATGTTCCTGAATTTCCCATATCTAGTTTGTTTTTTGGAGCCTTAAGCCCGTCAAATCCAACACCTGTAATGATTACGATGTTACCGTCATCTTGGATATCAACCCCTAAATCACGAAATACTTGCATTGTTGACAGCACATCTTCACCACGCAAAATATCATGAACAGTTGTTGTTCCCTTGGCAAGACTGCCGAACATAATTGAACGGTGACTGATTGACTTATCTCCAGGAACTCGCAAAGTTCCTTTTAATTGTGACACATTTGTCAGTAACTTCATGCAACTCTCCCATGAAATAGTTTTAATTCTATTATACCATAAAATAACTGAAAATTTGAACAGTTCTCTAAAATTACTCTTAACAAAAGCTTGCAAATTCATTATGAAACTATCTCAAAACAAAGACATTTCGTCCCAAAACCTCTTTCTCACTTTAGCTCGAAGCATTAAAATTTCTCAAAAAAACAACTGAAAGAAAAGGTTTCAGCTGTTTAATCATTTTATTTTTTACTGTTATCGTCATCCATTGAAAGCACTGACAAGAAGGCTTCTTGTGGCACTTCAACAGAACCGATAGCTTTCATACGTTTTTTACCTGCTTTTTGTTTTTCAAGCAATTTGCGTTTACGAGAAACGTCACCACCATAACATTTGGCAAGCACGTTTTTACGAAGAGCTTTAATATCTGAGCGCGCAACGATTTTTTGACCGATAGCTGCTTGAATTGGCACTTCGAATTGTTGACGTGGAATGATTTTCTTGAGTTTTTCAACGATTAATTTACCACGTTCATAAGCAAATTCGTTGTGAACAATGAAGCTGAGCGCATCAACCTTATCACCGTTAAGGAGAATATCCATTTTAACCAATTTTGATTTACGGTATTCTGAAATTTCGTAATCAAAACTTGCATAACCACGTGTTGATGATTTCAATTTATCAAAGAAATCAAAGACAATTTCAGCAAGCGGGATCTGGTAAATGACATTGACACGATTTTCATCAATGTAATCCATTGTCACGAAGTCGCCACGTTTGCGTTGGGCAAGTTCCATGACTGCTCCGACAAATTCTTGCGGAACCATGATTTGTGCTTTCACATTTGGCTCTTCGATACTTACAACCTTAGTTGGATCTGGGAATTCAGACGGATTTGACACCTCAAGCATTTCGCCATCAGTCGTGTTAACATGATAAACAACGGATGGCGCTGTCATAATCAAATCAATGTTGAATTCACGTTCCAAACGTTCTTGGATAACGTCCATGTGAAGCAAACCAAGGAAACCGCAACGGAAACCAAAGCCAAGAGCTTGTGATGTTTCAGGCTCGAATTGGAGACTAGCATCGTTCAATTGCAATTTTTCAAGCGCTTCACGGAGGTCATTGTATTTATTTGATTCGATTGGGTAAAGACCAGCAAATACCATTGGGTTCATTTGTTTGTAACCATGAAGTGGTTCTGCTGCTGGATTTTCAGCAAGAGTCACTGTATCACCCACACGGGTATCAGCAACTGTCTTGATTGACGCTGCGATATAACCAACATCACCAGTTGCTAAGAAATCACGTCCAACAGCTTTCGGCGTGAAGATACCAACTTCTGTAACATCAAACGTTTTACCATTTGACATCAATTGAATCTTATCACCAGGTTTTACCATACCATTAACGATACGAACTTGCAGAATAACTCCGCGGTAAGCATCATAAACAGAGTCAAAGATAAGCGCTTGAAGCGGTGCTTCAACATCTCCTGCTGGCGCTGGCACGTACTCAACAATTTGTTCAAGGATTTCTTCAATCCCGATACCTGCTTTTGCTGAAGCAAGCACAGCCTCTGAAGCATCAAGACCAATCACATCTTCGATTTCTTGACGCACACGCTCTGGATCTGCTGCTGGCAAATCAATTTTATTGATAACTGGCAGAATTTCCAAATCATTATCAAGGGCTAGGTAAACATTGGCAAGGGTTTGAGCTTCAATACCTTGTGCCGCATCGACAACCAAAATTGCCCCCTCACAAGCCGCCAAAGAACGTGACACTTCATATGAAAAGTCAACGTGTCCTGGGGTGTCAATCAAGTGGAAAATGTAGGTTTCACCGTCTTTAGCCGTGTAGTTCAACTCAATCGCATTAAGCTTAATCGTGATACCACGCTCACGCTCCAAATCCATGCTATCCAAGAGTTGAGCTTGCATTTCACGACTAGAAACCGTCTCTGTTTTTTCCAAAATACGGTCAGCCAAAGTTGACTTCCCGTGGTCAATATGTGCAATGATAGAGAAATTACGAATCTTCTCCTGTCGTTTTTTTAATTCTTGAATATCCATCTTACAATCCTATACAATTAATCATTGTTTCTATTATAACAGATAAACAGAAACGTTGCTATAAAAAGTTTTAGAAGTCATTTCAAGAAAAGAAAAAAGCATCATAAGATGGTAAAAGATTAAATATTATAAAATGATTTCATCTAAAAACACCCTGAGCGCCCTCAGTGCTTAATATACTGTTTGGCATACGCATCAAGAATCAATTCTTTAATGTTATACCCGTTTAACTTTAATGTTTTACTGTTACTTAAATCTTGAGAGTACAAAAACCTTAACTTTAGATTGTCAAGTATTTTTTTAGTTTTACGGTTACTTAAATCTTGAGAGTACAAAAACGCGGTTTTAATAGCTTATCTGAACAAGATTGTTTTACGGTTACTTAAATCTTGAGAGTACAAAAACAAAAAATATTTGTCTTATCCTCGCACTGATGTTTTACGGTTACTTAAATCTTGAGAGTACAAAAACATGGAAACGAAGAATATCTTCACCGATAACGTTTTACGGTTACTTAAATCTTGAGAGTACAAAAACTAGTTAGTAAGGAGTGACAAATGAGCCCGTGTTTTACGGTTACTTAAATCTTGAGAGTACAAAAACGAGTAAACGTAAACGATCCATCTGACTGAAGTTTTACGGTTACTTAAATCTTGAGAGTACAAAAACTTGAACCCTGGTCAGTCGCATAGTGATTAAGTTTTACGGTTACTTAAATCTTGAGAGTACAAAAACCTAACTCCCAAGTTTTAGAGTATTCTTCAGGTTTTACGGTTACTTAAATCTTGAGAGTACAAAAACCCTACAGCTTTGCTTGCTTCAACAAGTCCTGTTTTACGGTTACTTAAATCTTGAGAGTACAAAAACACCCCGATTTTGGTGCTATGCGCTTCGAAAGTTTTACGGTTACTTAAATCTTGAGAGTACAAAAACAGCGGTCTTGTTCTGTCATATATTCCCAGTGTTTTACGGTTACTTAAATCTTGAGAGTACAAAAACCCATCAGGCAGGCGTACTGAGCCAACATTCGTTTTACGGTTACTTAAATCTTGAGAGTACAAAAACAAAGCGGTGTGTGGTTCAATGAATTTCAAGGTTTTACGGTTACTTAAATCTTGAGAGTACAAAAACCGAAACTAGCATTGCCGTTGTGCAAAGCAGGTTTTACGGTTACTTAAATCTTGAGAGTACAAAAACAAACATTTCTAGTTTTAAGAATTATCTTCTGTTTTACGGTTACTTAAATCTTGAGAGTACAAAAACCCACAAACGTTGCACCAGTATATGTTTTTCGTTTTACGGTTACTTAAATCTTGAGAGTACAAAAACGTTCAAATAATGATAGCTGTTTAACGTGTTGTTTTACGGTTACTTAAATCTTGAGAGTACAAAAACGAGTGAACGTAAACGATCCATCTGACTGAAGTTTTACGGTTACTTAAATCTTGAGAGTACAAAAACACGGCTTTCATGGTTTGGGTTAGGAATAGAGTTTTACGGTTACTTAAATCTTGAGAGTACAAAAACCTCAAATCGTCATTTTTAGTTTTTGTATCCTACAAATCGATTATAGTTTGATTAGGCAAAAAAGTCAATCTTTGTCCTTTAAAAAGCTTATTTCTAGCGGGTCTATCTTAGGTATTGGATATACAACAGACTTATCATACTGGTATAAACTATTTAAAATCTTGATGGCTACCATATCTGAAATTCCTAAACTAATATATGAAATTTGATTACTAAACAGATAACTTGCGTTTTTCTGAAGTAATATCAAAAACTCACTTTTACTTGGAATATTATTTGATGGGTATCTACCAATAAATCTTTCATACATAAAATCTAAGTCAAACAATGATTCAATAAAGTCTGAAACAATGGTAACATGTTCAATTGTTTCTTTAGTAACGTATAAATAACTTTCATTTGACGGGAAAATTGTGCAATAAAAATTAGGAAATTTCTCAGTCATTTGCGTAATAGTCTTACAAATAGTTATGAAAGAAGAATAATCAAGATAGTCATCCATATTTTTGAAAATTAAAAGGATATTGTTAGTATCGTTTGATAATCTCTCCTGCAACATCTTAAGCAAAAACATTACTTTAGTCTCGTTATCGACAAACTCAAAAGAGATATTTCTTCCCTGATAATTAAAATAGGGCTGAAAATATTTGCTCAATAATTGTTCAGAAGTAACAACACAACTCTCGGTATGATAAGTCACATCTTTAATTGACAAATCAAGGTTACGATTAACTGTTAAGGAAATTTTATCTAATTTATCATTAATCTCATCAACTTCAGTCATAACATCAACAGTATTTAAGTGTCGCTTCAAAAAATCACAAGCAACTGTTCCTCTTTTATAAGACATTTGTTCTAGTAAATCTTGAATATCTGAAATTGAAATGACACTAAAACTGTTTCTCTTTAAACTCTTACCCTCACATAAAATTTCAGGTTCTTCTTGATTAAAAAGCGATAAATCTTCTTCAGAGTATTTTTTACCGTCAAAATACCACATAAAAATTTGCCACATGTAGTATTTCAATTGTTGATTTTGACCAATAATCTGCGTAAACTGTCCAAAATTAATATCTAAATTATCCTTATAAGGATGTGTAAAATGTAATCTCATATGACCACCAATTTATTATCACTAACCACTTCTTCTTGTTTAGTTTTACCACCAACTATTAAAGTCATTTCTGAAAACTGTTTTTCCGTTACTGCCAAAAGCCTGACATTACCAGCTGGTAAGTTACTTTGTTGCAATCTCTTATAGAACTTATTAGCAAAACTACGATTCGGACACGTTCTATAATAAACAGAAAATTGCAACATTTCAAAGCCATTAGCAATCAAGTCTTTCCTAAAATTTCGATAAACTCTTTTTTCTTGTGCAGTTTCCATTGGTAAATCAAAAAAACATAATAATCTCATTGCTGCATACCTCATATTAAGACTCCAATTCTAAACTAGAAACGACTGGACAAAAGAATTTACTTGTATCCTTTTTATCAATGCATTTTATAAATCCTTGAACGTATTTATCCATAGCACCAGTCACCGTACAATTTTCATTGCCGTATTTAATTTTAGCATTTAAAAGATTAGTTAAACTAAGACGATACTCATATTTCAAATACTCTTTATCGCGCAAATTTTGGTAAACCCAAACATCTACTATTTGTCTAAATGGTTCCATTAAGTCATCAACTAAATTGAATTGATTATATTCATTTCTATGAAAAATACCAACTAAAGGGTTCAGACCATACCCTTCAATAATCCTTGCCATTTGTGCCCTAAAAATAGCATAGCCATAATTTAAACCAGCATTAATAACATCAGCTTCCTGTTGAGTCATGCGCGTAAATTGTTTGCCAAAAAGTTCATTAAAATAAACTTTAGCGGCGTGTCCCTCACGATTGGTCTTATCACCTAATTCAATATTATCCTTGTAATCAGCAAGCAATTGAATAGCATCAATATCTCTTTCAAATATTGATAATACATCTTGTTGATTATTGATTTTAAAATAAGTAACAATTTGCCATAGCTTATCCTTTTGTTCTTGACTCCATTCCAATTGTTTTTGTAATCTTTTATAAGCTCTAGAATGCCCATTAGGCGCATGGTAAATTCCCGTAGGCAGGTGTTGATTATCACAAACAATAAGGGCAATATTGTATTTACTTAAAGCACTTAATAATCTAAGAGTAACAACCGTATCTCCACCCTCTGCTACAATAATGGAAATATCACTTAATGGAATAGTATATTCTTCTCCTAATTTCTTGATAACAATATTATCCAATTTTAAGCGCATTTTCTCACTTTGATTAACATGCACAACTCTCCAAGTCATCATATTCTCCTTTGATACAACGAAAAGCACCCCATGTCAAAACATGGGGTGCTTGAATTCGGCATAAAGCCTTATCTTTGTAGGCTCAGCAAGATTTAAGTAACCGTGCAAGGCGTCCCTTGCAATAACCATTATATAGCGTTTACATAAAAATTGCAACCCCAAATTTCAATTATTTTTTATTATTTTTAAAATCCAACTTAGGTTTATCACCTTCTTTTTTGACAAAGAATTTATTACCAAGAACATCAGTACGAACTTTATAGATTGAGATATTGTTATAGGATAAAGTTTTAATGCATCTCGTCGGAGTTGTTCCAATCTTACTCATCAAATATTCACCATCAGAAAAAGTTTCTTTATCATATGGTTTTAATTCAACTTTATTTCTATTGCTCATGTCATTACGCGATAAAAACCTTAAAAGCACTGACTCATCTGATTCTACATCTTTGATCAAAATTAGATCATTTTTATATAAAGTAAATTTAAACTCTGATTCTTCAGTAACACCTTCCTTTTTCAGTATTTCCTTATACTTATCTTCGGTAATTCCATAATTACCCCCCTTTAGATACTGTAAATCACAGTACCTAATTCCAGCTAATTCATATTTCAAAGTTTTTGCATTAAAGTAGACATCAGTTCTCCATGGATTAAGAGACTGTAAAATAATTTTATTTCTACTTTCGTCTGGTGTAATATCAAGACCTGATGTAGTTTTTAAAACTGTATCATAATACTTAAGAGATTTAATCGGTGTGCCTTTTTCTTGTTTGCTGTATTTGCAGATTAAGCCGTTTTCTCTACGATATTCTTCAAATGGATTACATTTGACATCATTTTTTCCATCTTCAGATTTTTTTGTAGTCGGATAATCTCTTAGGATCACCTCAATGATATTTTCCCAAGTTAGAAGATCTTTTTGATACATTAAAAATTGTGTCTTATCTTTGTTATATTTCTTAATAAAGGTATCAAATCCTTTTTGACTGTAAATATCTTTGATTTTCCCTAAAACATAAGTCTCTTCTTTTTTATCTTTTCCAATTTTAGCTTTTCGTGTTGAGTAGATATTTGCATCAGATACCTTACGATTATATTTTGAATCAACTTGATAAGAGAACAAAATTTCGTCCTCAAACCCTTTACTTGAAATCTTGTTAACAAAACCTTGATACGGTGGTTGGAATACCAATTCTTTGTATTCATCATCAGAAACAGACAAAATTTCTCCTGTTTCTTTATCAACGACTTGATTATTTCCATAATCTACAAACATTGGATTATCTTGTTTTTCCCACAGTTTTAATTGACTTGAAGCAGCGGTAATCAAAGCATCAACAGCATGGTGATGGTAGGTTTCACGCGATTTATCAATTTTCCATTTTCGACGTAGTTGTGATGTAAACTGACCTCTGACAACAGAGACTTTAGTATCTTTACCCAATTCTCTTAATGCAGATTGAAGGCTATTAAGGACAACATGCGATGCGTATCGGGTATCCACCAAATTACGCTCAATAAATTTCTTTTTAACTTCGATTTTATCGATATTTTCTGTTGTTAAAAGATATTCACGTTTTTTCTTACCAATTCCTTTTTGTTTCAGTACGTAATCTTTCATTTCTCTAAATGACCATGCCGCATCCATTGAATCAATAACTTGGTAAGGTGTTCTTTGTCTCTTTTCTTGGTTTGTCCAAGCATAAACTAAGACTTTATTTGCTAAACTATCATCAAAAGAAAGTGACAGAGGTAAGATATGATCAATTTCAAAATTATTTGAATTATGTACTAACTCTTGAATTGGAATTGGTTTACCAGAATACAAACAACGTTCACCTTGTTGATACCAAAGGCGAATTTTTGTTTCTAATTGTTTATTTCCATGAAAGACCTCATCAGGTAATTTATCGCTACTATTGTAAAGATATGCTGCACGTTTTAAAGCGTCATCTTTTTCTTTCTTATTTTCTTTATTCCTTTTATCAATAAATTTCTTCTCATCATCAGCATTCTTATCACGTGGCATTTCAATAACAATCTTATCAAAATCACCATATTTTTTAACTGCTGCGTTAATGATTTTTATTGTTTGTCGAACAGATTTAGCTACAACTGGATTATAAATTTCATCTGTGACTTCTTTTTCATCAATAGTTTTTGTATTTTTTGATGATTTTTTATTAACTTTGAATTTCTCTAATCTTGTTAGAATTGTCATCTGTTCATCAGATGTCGCATACAATTCAGGAATTAATTCATTCATTAGTTTAGCTGAAAAACTATGCCAACCTTTATTGAAAGCTGTGCTTTGACTTTTCCTAACCTTAATGATTTCGGAGATTTGTTCTTCAGTAAACTGATTTGGCAAATTACTCTTGATAGCATCTTCAATACCTTCACGTTCTGTATTAAGCGTTAAAATATCAGCTAATTTATCAATAACTTCTCTTGATAAATCATCAATATTTATCGACTCTAAGTTGAATTTTAATTTTCGATAAGACTCAAACGTATGTAAATCTGGTTTGCCTTTATCATCTTCACGATATCCTTTAATTTCATCAACTTTACAATCTAGTATTTTAGTAATTTCTTTTAATAATTTAGCAGGACCTAACGTTGCAGTATTTTTAGCAAATTCAACTAAAGATTCCTTTTGTTCAGTAGACAATTTACCAGTTTCTGTTGGAACTTTTAAATTGTTTAAATCATTTAAAAAGTTAAATTCCTGTGCGGTATAAGAGGCCTTAGATGCTCGATCTTCTTCTGTATAGAAACTACATTTCCCAATCAAAATTTCAAAGATATTATCCCAGTTTTCTCCATTTGTGCGAAAACGTCCATAATCTGTACGAGATTTTTTATTACCTGGTCCATGGTAATATTTTCTTTTTTGAATCAAGATTTTAACATAATCATCAATAAACTCAGCAGTAATTTGTTTATTATAATTTGCTTGAGTTTCTAAAATTTTACATGCCTCTTTTTTATAATCAGAAGTTGAAAAAACATTGATTAATCGATGAGCCTCACCATTTTCATCATAAACAGTAAAATTGCCTCGTAACTGACCATATTTTTCCAAACGTTCCAATTGAATTTGACCAGGAGTTTTGGTTTTTAGCAAGCGACGGTTTTCATCAATAGATTTTGCATAGTCAGTACTACCAGTTGAATCGTCTTCTGCGTCATCTAAGTATGAAATCCCTCGTCTTTTTGAGATTGTTCGTAAAGCAGCAAATAGCTCTTCATTTGTAAGTTGTTCTGTTAATCCTTTTACACGAAGTTCATAAGGATTTAAGTTCAAATTTCTAAAATCAGTAATAATCTCATATTTCTCAAATAAATCACGAACTCGTTTAACACGGTGTTTTTTACGACGATTTAAGCGTCTTGAGCCACGGAATCCTCTTCGCTTTGCATTATTTTCTGCATTTGCAGCAGAAAAAAGACGTGAATTAGCATGGACTACTTTACCAGTTTTCGCTTCAATAATACCAACACCAACAGATGCAATACCAATATCCAAGCCTAAAATTTTTCCATTTGTCATAATAAATCCTTTACTCTTTGACTTTTATTTATTCCTTTCATTTTACTCCTTTGCAAAATAAAAAACAAGCGTTTTCATTCAAGCACTTGCCTTTACTTTTACTGTACAAATTATTGCTTTTTATTCCCCAAACCAGAGAGCGATTTCACGTTCTACTGATTCTGGTGAGTCTGAACCGTGAACGATGTTAAATGTTGCGCCACCTTCGTCTGGTGCTTGAGCATAGTCTCCGCGGATTGTTCCTGGAAGAGCTTCTTTAGGATTTGTCGCTCCCATCATTGTACGCCATGAAGTGATGACTTCATTTCCAGACATAACGCCAGTGATTACTGGACCACTTGTCATAAAATCAACGATTAGTGGGAAAAATGGGCGGTCAACCAAATCAGCATAATGTTTTTCTAATAATTCTGAGGTTGCCATGCGCATCTCCAATTTTTCAATTGTAAAACCACGTCGTTCAATACGGTGAAGCACCTCACCAACAAGCCCGCGTTTCACGCCATCTGGTTTAATCATAAAGAAAGTTTTTTCCATGTAAACAATCCAACCTATCTAAATAAATTCAGTTTTTATTTTACCATAAAAGAAAACTTTTGAAAAATATTGAAAGGCGTTTTCACTAAAACTTTAGTAAGTTTCATGGCATTCTATTCCTGCCAAATCCTAAATACCAGACGTTTTGGAACCATTCGAAACAGCACAGCTCTAAAACTTGCCTTCATTAAAATGTGTTTTCCAAACTGTTTTGGAACCATTCGAAACAGCACAGCTCTAAAACACTAGAGATGAATTTGAAACAGAAGCAGACGTTTTGGAACCATTCGAAACAGCACAGCTCTAAAACTATTGTTGATAGCGATACTTCAGCCATTGAGTTTTGGAACCATTCGAAACAGCACAGCTCTAAAACTATTGGAAAGACGTGCCAAATCGCTATTCGGTTTTGGAACCATTCGAAACAGCACAGCTCTAAAACTCTACAATTTCGTATTTGTCTTCATCTTCAGTTTTGGAACCATTCGAAACAGCACAGCTCTAAAACTGAGTATTGTGAATCCAGTTGTCATCAATTGTTTTGGAACCATTCGAAACAGCACAGCTCTAAAACAATTTAGAAGTACCATCAATCTCGACAACCGTTTTGGAACCATTCGAAACAGCACAGCTCTAAAACAGTCGTATGACTATTTATTTTTCACCAGAAGTTTTGGAACCATTCGAAACAGCACAGCTCTAAAACATGTAGTTCCACTTTCGGAGTTTATCAAAGGTTTTGGAACCATTCGAAACAGCACAGCTCTAAAACTATAGTCTGTACCTTGTTTTGATTTAAATCGTTTTGGAACCATTCGAAACAGCACAGCTCTAAAACTGTATAATTTAATAAACTAATAAAAAAGAAGTTTTGGAACCATTCGAAACAGCACAGCTCTAAAACACTTGCGCAGTATAGTGAGTGCGACTTTATGTTTTGGAACCATTCGAAACAGCACAGCTCTAAAACTGCCACTCAGAATTATTTGGCATCTTGATGGTTTTGGAACCATTCGAAACAGCACAGCTCTAAAACAATTGCCCCGCAGCTTCCGCTACTCCTGCTGTTTTGGAACCATTCGAAACAGCACAGCTCTAAAACTAAGGTGACTGAGACCATTCTTTTGTCCAAGTTTTGGAACCATTCGAAACAGCACAGCTCTAAAACATTTGCTCATTAACTACTTCAAAAACTCTTGTTTTGGAACCATTCGAAACAGCACAGCTCTAAAACTTAAAATGGACAAAAAAATTTAAAAAAAAGTTTTGGAACCATTCGAAACAGCACAGCTCTAAAACAGAACTTGAAGAAGAGATTGAATATTTTTTGTTTTGGAACCATTCGAAACAGCACAGCTCTAAAACCTCGTGGACCATTTTTCTCACGAAATTTCGTAATCGCGCCATTCGTCTCAGCTAGACTTCAGCCTCGAATGGTTCATTATTTTAACTATATTATACCTCAAAAAACTTTATTTTACAAGGTTTATAGCAATTTAAAGCTGTATTTTTTTCTCTAAAGCTTGTGTCAAAACCTCCGAGTAATTCACATTCTCACGGTCTGCTAATCTGACTAACCATTCTGGAACCGTAACATTTTTTCGAATGGCTTTGGTACTTTTTAAATATGGGGAAGGATCTGCTTGAATTAAAGTAATAAAACCATCTCCAACTGATAATTCACTCATATCAACAACTTTTGGAGGCTCTAACCCCTAATCTAAATAAGCAACCAATGATCTTTCTAACATTTCTCGAGCATTTTTCATCGCTTCTTCAACGTCATCACCTTCGGTACCACCACTAAATCCTGAAAATTCTACCCAAAAACTTCCACCTTCTTCTTTGTGAAAAATTGCAAGATACGTTTTTAACATCAGTTTGCCTCCTCTAATCTAAATCTTTAAAAATTTTTTCTCTCTAATCCTGCTCCAACGACCTTATTACCATGAATTGATATTGTAACAATATAAGTTTTTCCATCTTTTGTGAATTGATGATGGCTTCCTTTTATACGAACTTCCTTCCATCTTTTTGAAATTGCTATTTTAGCTAGCTCTTTTCCAGTTTTTGGCACAACTAATCTCCTTTTTCATCTTATACGTATTATGCGTATATGTCAAAGCATAAGAAAAAGTATCTACAAAAAATGTAGATACTTTTTCATTCGTTTTTAACTCATGTTTTCTGTAATCAAAAAATAATCATTATCCAAAACATATTGTGGAAAATCATAAAGTTTTCGTGGTTCTAGAAAAAGAACTTTTTGATTTGAAAGCTTGATATATTCCATCAATCTCTCCATCTCATTTTGGGTCAAATAAGCTCCACTGTTCACAAAAATAAGTAACTTCTTTTTACTAAGATAGTTATATATTTGAAGAATTTCAAAGCATTTTTCAAAAATCGTATCACTTTGTGTTTCAATCTTAACACCAAGAGCTTTTATCAACTCAAGAACTGTGATTTCATCATATTCAAGATCAAGTTCATTTTCTAAACACTCATAAGCAATTAATTCTGCAATAGTATCAGCCAGATTTTCAATCATCGATTTTACTTCTGGTTTCTCATTCAATTGACTTTCTAAATCAGCATGAATTAATTTGAGCATAGATGAAGAATTGACATCAAATCCTAAAATATCTGTCACTAAAAGTAACTCTGACTCTTTCAATGATTTCAATTTTTTGTCAAACAATTTCAACTCACTTTCTTCTGTGTAAGAATACAATTGTCTAACAAGATTTGAAAAAACAGTTACATTTTCAACTGATAGAATTGTGCCACCTGAAATTTCTATTGGCTCATCAAGTATCGGGAAATTAATCTTCATCACTATAATCCTCTCCTAAAAACACAAGCCGCTTATCAGAATTGGCCACACTCATATCTCTTTCACCATTAAGATAAATCATACGAGCAAATTGCTTTTCAGTCACAGTCAAAAGAGTAATATTCCCTTTTTTAGGATTATTAGCCTGAAGTCTGTCAATCATCGCTTTATTAGCAGAATTATTTAGCAGCAATTTACTATAAACAGAAAATTGGTGCATGATAAAACCTTCACTTAGCAAAAACTTGCGAAATTTACGGTAAGCTTTACGTTCTTCTACAGTCTCAGTGGGCATATCAAACATTAAAATCATTCGCATATATCGATAACTCATATCCTAAATTCAGGAACTCCTTTCCCATTATGATTAAGAGCTTTGACTACTTTTTTCGTATAGTCACTAACAATGTTATTCAAATACATTTCCTTATTGTTGTAAGAATAAGTTTCATCAAACATCGTAAACAACTCGCGTTTAATTTTGACAAAGGAAGCATTACGATTTTCGTACACAATTCTATCAACGATTGGACGAAATGGTTCCATTATGTCACTTGCTAGATTGAATTGATTAAACTGATTAGAATGTTTCAAGCCGAACTGAGTCATACAACCACAAACAACTAGTTCACGCGCAAACATGCTTAACAACAAAGTATAACCATAATCTAGCCCAGCATTAATGTCATTATCTTGTTCGCGAGAAAAGTCGTTGCTAAACAAGGTATTAAAATAAATTCTAGCCGAGTGCCCTTCACGATTACTAGGGTCAAAAGGTTCTAAACCATGATATAAATCCATAATCGATTGTGATTTTTCAAAGAAAGAACACTCACCAAGATACATACTCTGATTTAAAATTTTCTGTGCAATGATGTTAGTCCAGACATCACATTTAACCTCATCAGCCCATGCGATTTGATTTGTCAGCTGTAAACTAGAATCATGGCGTCCATAGTAAGGCGTCAGCATTGCAGTTGGCAAACGTTTTTCATCACAAAAAATAATTAAAATATTTTTATCAACTAAACGCTCAATCAACATCGTCGTCAAAACAATATTTGTCGTTTCAAGCAAAAGAATATCAATTTCTTCTAAATGAATCATCTCACTATGATAAGCATCCTTAAAAATCAAATGATTATTTTTATATGATAATTTCGAATGCTCGTTTACAATAACTGTACGCCATCCCATTACTCTTCTCCTAATTTACTCAAATCAATACGTGTTTCATAAAGACCAGTGACAGATTGGTGGATGAGGGTGGCAGATAAACACTCTTTTGTCGAAGTATATCGCTTACGAGGTATCTTCTCACCTAAGAAATTAAAGTCAGCTGGTGCACCCAATGCTGTTAATGTTAATAAATTAATAAATGATGCTGAAATTTCTTCAAGTGAAAAGTTGGTCATGCTTTCAGCAGCTGCTCTAACCTTGCTTAAATTTTTTTCAACATCAACATATAGGTTAGAAAAATCTTCTACACAAGATAAGACTTTTTCGAATTCTGTTTTATGCTCACTTACATATTTTAAATGCTCAGTGCTGTTAAAGGTATCAATTCGATGAGCATGATAAAGTAATTCAACTAAATGAGCTGGAAGCATTACTTCATTTCCTTTTTGCAACTCCGTGGCGCTCGCCAACAAGCGTCTTCTTCCACCTTCGAACTCAAAAAGACTGTATTTAGGGAGTTTGATTAATTTGTCCTCTTGAACATTATGATACCCTTTCTTCTCTAAGAATAAGACAGGATTTTCTTCAAAGGAAGAGCGTTCCATAATAGAAATACCGACTAACTCTTTTACAGTTTTTAATTTCCTTGTTTTGCCTTTTTCGACATCTGCTACAACAAATACAGAATATGCAACTGTTGGGCTATCAAAGCCACCGTATTTCTGCGTTTCCCATTGAAGTTTCTTCGTTTTACGTGGAATTAATTTATCTGAATCTCCTTTAGGTAAGATAGATTCTTTTGAAAATCCTCCAGTTTGTACTTCAACTTTTTTCACAATATTAACTTGTGGATAAGAAAGAACTTTTCGAACAATGTCAAAATCTCTTTGCTTATTCCAGACAACTTCACCATCTGCATTTGTTTCAATATCTGGTCGTTCAAATACTCTACCATCCGCATATTTGACTTCAGTTTTAAAGAAGTTCATCAAGTTTGAATAGAAGAAGTATTTTGCAGTTGCTTTACCTAATTCAGAATGGTTATCAGAAGATTTGGCAACAAGTTTACGGACATCGTATTTCTTATACTCACCATAAACAAACTCTGGTGCTAATTTTGGATATTTTTTAAGCAAAGCCGTTCCAACTACTACGTTGAGATAAGCATCGTGAGCGTGGTGATAATCATTAATTTCACGAACTTTATAGAACTTAAATTCTTTTCTAAATTGCGAAACTAAGCTTGATTTCAAAGTAATAACTTTCACATCACGAATCACCTTATCATTTTCATCACGTTTTGTATTAAAGCGAGCATCTAAAATTTGTGCGACATGTTTTGTAATTTGACGTGTTTCAACTAATTGACGTTTAATAAATCCAGCTTTATCAGTTTCAGTTAATCCACCACGTTCTGCTTTAGTCAAATTATCAAATTTACGTTTAGAAATTAGCCCTGATTTATACAATTTATACCAGTACGATTTTCTATTACCAACAATTTCAATACTTGGCACATCATCTGACTTACCGCGGTTTTTAGCCGAACTTGTCAAGACTCGATTATCAATCGAATTATCTTTAATAAAAGCTTGAGGGATGATATGGTCAATATCATAATCACTTAAATGATCAATATCAAGTTCTTCTCCTGTGTACATATCCTTACCATTTTGGATATAGTATAGGAACAAACGGTCATTTTGAAGATGATAATTTTCAACTTTACTATCAACATAAGAAGGTTTCTTCTTACTAAGAATGTCGCTACCAAATTCTTTCAGAGAGTCTTGTAGTCGTTTCAAACGTTGATTTGATTTATTTCTTCCATAGCCTGTTATTTGATTTTCACGTGCCATCTCAATGACAATGTTTTGAGGATTGTGTCCCATCACTTTGACTAATTCATCGACAATTTTAACACTTTGAAGAATTCCTTTCTTAATAGCAGGACTTCCAGGTAAATCATGAACAACTGCTTCAATATCGTAAACGTCACCTACAACTTGTGCTTCTTGAATATTAGTTTTAAACGATAATGAATCATCGTTAATTAACTGCATAAAGTTACGATTAGCATACCCATCATCAATCAAGAAATCAAGAATAGTTTTGTTGTTTTCTTTATTGCGAATTCCATTAATCAGTTTATAAGATAGACGTCCCCAACCAGTATAATGGCGACGTTCAAGTTTCTTCAATTGCTGTGAAGTAAAGATATCACTATATTTTTGAAGACGTTCATGAATCATATCTCTATCTTCAAATAAGGTCAAAGTCAACACAATATCTTCAATGATTTGTTCATTTGTCTTATCATCTAAGAAAGATTTATCTAAAATCTTTTTCAAATCATGATAGGTTCCAAGGCTAGCATTAAATGATTTACTATCTTTATCAAGACCAATTAAATCATTGATTCGAAACTCTTCGAACTCATTATTAAGATAGCTTAAAAGTTTAGCCTTCGTAACTTTTCGATTTTCTTTAAATACGTGATCAAAGATTTCTTGCTTCATATTTGCATCAAAGAAAAATGACTTACCTTGCTCATTAACATACTTAATTTTAGTCAATTCATTGTATACTGCAAAAGTTTCATATACATGACTGTGTTTTGGTAAAACTTTTTCTTCAGGAAGATACAAATCATTTAAAGTCATTCGTGTAATGAATTTTTCAGCTGATTTTTCTTTATCTACTACTTCATCAAAATTCCATGGTGTAATCGGCTCATCTGAATGGTATTTAGCCCAAGCAAAACGGCTATTTTTTCTTGCTAATGGACCTACGTAGTAAGGAATTCTAAAAGTTAATATTTTTTCGATTTTAGATTGATTTTCTTTTAAGAATGGATAATACTCACCTTGACGTCGTAAAATAGCACGCATTTCTTGTAAATGAATTTGATGTGGAATAGAGCCATTATCAAACATTCTTTGTTTTCTCAAAAAATCTTCACGTTCAATTTTATCAAGGAAATATTGACCTCCGTTTTTCTCAGAAATAATGCTCTTAAGATGTTTATAAAAAATATCTTGCTTAACACCATTTTCAATATATCCAGCATATCCATTTTTACTTTTATCTTTAAAAATCTCATGATACTTATCAAAATTATTCACTTTAATAAAAGTTTTTAACTTTTCTAAATCTTCATGGTGTTCTTCATAACGTTTAATCATCGAAGCAGATAATGGTGCTTTAGTTGAATTATCATCTACTGTTAAGATACCTGAAAGTAAAATTGCATCATATAGATTTTTAGCTGCTGTAAAAAGATCAGCATAGTCATCACCGATTTTCCCCAACAATTCTTCCAAATCTTCATCATAAGTATCTTTAGAAAATTGTAATTTTGCATCTTCGGATAATTTAAAGTTTGTTTTGAAGTTAGGTTGCAATCCTAAAACTAATGCTACAAGATTTCCAAATAAAGTATTTTTCTTTTCTGTTGGATATTGTTTAATAAGATTTTCCAAACGACGTGATTTACTAATTTTGTTAGTTAGGATACTTGAAGCATCAACTTCAACTTCCGACAAATGACTTTCATCAGCAATCTTATCATATGTTTCAACAAAATCATTGAATAACTTTTGAACATCTGTATTTTCAGCGTTCAATTCACCCTCAATTAAGAAATGTCCACGGAATTTAATCATATGAGCTAAAGCAAGATAAACCAAGCGTAAATCTGCTTTTTCAGATGAATCTGCAAGATGTTTTCTCAAATGGTAAATTGTAGGAAACTCTTGATGATAAGCATCTTCTTCGGCTTTATTTCCAAAAATTGGATGAGAATCAAAGGTTTTATCATCATCTGTCAGAAATGATTCTTCTAAACGTTGAAAGAAACTTTCATCAACTTTTACCATTTCTTTAGCAAAAATTTCTTGCAGATAACGTAAACGATTTTTACGACGTGTGTAGCGACGTCTAGCTGTACGCTTTAAACGTGTTGCTTCAGCAGTTTCACCGCTATCAAATAACAGTGCACCTAATAAGTTCTTCTTAATATACTTTTTATCAGTATTTCCTAAGACTTTCATCTTTTTAGCTGGAACTTTGTAATCATCGGTAATTACGCTCCAACCCACACTATTTGTTCCGATATCGAGTCCGATTGAATATGTTTTTTCCATTTCTGTCTCCTTTTTTGCAATAAACACTTGCAAATTAATAAATAAAATACTACAATAGTTTTGTTGGAACTATTCGAAACAACACAGCGAGTTAAAATAAGGCTTTGTCCGTACACAACTTGTAAAAGTGGCACCCGATTCGGGTGCATTTTTTATTTGTGTTTCAAATAGATATAACAAAACTAAACAAGTTTATTTTACTCCTTAAATTATTAAAAAACAAGCGTTTCCACGCTTGTTTTCTTTTTATTTTTTATTACTGCTTAACTCACCAACCAGCCCCAGAAAAATGGGAGGGCAAAGGCAATTAAGCCACAAATCACAAAGAGGACTTTCAGCCATTTTTGAGGGATAGTCGTTGATTTAATCCAAAGAAGAATGGCAAATAGCCACGAAACGGCAAATAATAGCCAATAATACCATGCAAGGGACATCTTAATCGTTCCTTTCTACCTTAATGGTTTTCGGATGTTTCTGTTGGTCTTGCAGACGTTTAGTCAAGTGACGGCGAGCAATGACAAGCAAGCCAATCATAATAACTTCGTAAGTGACAAAGAAAATGATAAAACAATGCAAGAAAAATTCCTCTGGTAAAACCCAGATAATTGGGTCTGTGGCGGGGTTGAACAGCCATGTTGAATCACCAGGGAAAAGCATTTCATGAAATAGCGTAAAAAATTGGTCAAAGCCAATCAGCAATCCTGCTACTGCAATTAGCACAGGTAAAACAGCTGCTAAAGTAAACGCTCTTTGATGTAGAAAAAGTGATTTTTCAGCTCTGCTATTTTTCCAAAAACGCCAAGACGGATACAGCAGCACCACAAAAACAGCTTGCGCTAGGTGAAATAAATGCTTAACGTCACGAAAATGCTTGAGCCCGTCTGTTGATGACAGGAAATCTGGCATAGAAAGGGTGTGTGAAAGTGGATTGGTCAGATAGGTCATCAGAATATTAAAGTTTTTCAAGAGGTCGTCTTTTGTAATCGTGACCTGAAGGGTTAGTTTGAGCCACTCAACTTCCAAAGGGTAAATCAGCCAAGCACCATAAATAGCTACCAAGACAGTTAGAGCAAGGAGCCAGAGCCAAGTGCTAAACGTCCAAAGTTTATTTTTCATCAAAACTCCATTCATCTAAGCTAGCAAGGACATGGTCAGGTTTCACTGGAAGGGCAGGCACTTCTTCTGGTTTGGTGAAACCAGTCGTCACAAGCAAAGTAGCAATATCATTTTGAATTCCTGCCATAATATCTGTTAAATAATTATCACCAACCATGATAGCTTCTTCACGTTTAACTTCCAGAACATCCAAAGCTTTATTCATGATAATCGCATTTGGTTTGCCGATAAAGACTGGCTGCACACGTGTTGCAGTCTCCAAGAGTTTATTAATCGAACCAGCCCCTGGCATTAACCCACGCTCCGTTGGGATATTCAAATCAGGATTCGTTCCAATAAAGACTGCTCCTTTTTGAATGGCAAGCGTTGCAATGGCAAGCATTTCATAAGTTAGTTGCGTATCTAGTCCGACAACCACATATGCTGGATTTTCAGTATCTTCAACATAGCCAGCCTCAGCAATAGCTGTTTTCAAACCCATTTCACCAATCACATAAACTGTTTTTCCACGATCCATGTCATTCATGTAATCAATCGTCGCCATTGTTGCTGTATAAATCGTTTCAAGCGGTGTATGCACATTGAATTGTGTCGCAAGCATTTCTTGAACTTTTTCTGGTGTGCGTGTTGTATTATTCGTCACCAAAACATAAGGAATATTGCGTTCTTGCAGACGTTGAATAAAACGTTCCCCAGCAGGAATACGATTTTTCCCTTTGTAAATTGTTCCATCTAAATCAATCAAATAGCCTTTATAAGTCATTCTTTCCTCCATTTTTACAACACCAAAAAGACTTTCTAGCTAAAAAGGCTCTGAGCGTCCTTAGTCAATTAGTATTTTCCAATTCTCATCGTGATAAGCAGTAAAGCACATCGCAATCTGCTCTTTCGTTGTCTTAGATTCAGCAAGCTCAGGCAGGTTGTCACACGCAAAATACCCACTTCCTATCGTTTCTAAATTTTTTGTAAACTGCCCACCTTTGGCATGGCATAATGAAAAAATCTTACAAATCTTGTGAGCAGAAACTGGTTGATTGTGTTTTTCACGGTCTTGGATAGCAATCACGCGCTCCAATTGCACATCAAGTCCAGCTTCTTCTTTCACCTCTTTAAGCGTGTTTTCCGCCACAGATTGGTCAACATCACACCAACCACCTGGCAGCGCCCACTTCCCATTAGCTTCTTGCACTAGCAAAATCTTGTCATCATGAAAAATAGCTGCGCGTGTATCAATTTTTGGTGTTTGATAGCCCGTTTCGTTAGCAAACAAATCAGCCACTTTCTGAGCTGATAACTGCGATAATTCAGCCATCATTGCAACTGAAATCTCTCGAATTTCCTTAAAACGTTCAATATCATACTTATCGCGACCATAAGCTAGCCCTGCTTGTGACAAAGATTGCAAACGAACAGCCAATCAACCCACTTCTTATCATCAACAGTCATTATTTTTCCTTCCACTCGATGCGAGCTTGTGCATGAATAGCACCTTGGGTAACAATTTCATGTTTTGTTATCAAACCATCTGTTTCAACACGTGATTTAATATCATGCCCATAATGGACTTCTTTCACGTATTTGAGGTTAATGTGGTGTGGAATGTGTTCCTCTAAAAACGCCACGTCCAACACATCATATATCCATTCAAGGTATTTGCTATTGTTAACATGACCATTCAAATCAAGGTCAAAAAAGCGAACGTGATAAGTTGTTTCTTCTGGATTTTCCAAGCTTTCGTAACGAGGAGCACGGTAGATTTTTTTAATCTTTTCAACGTCATAAACGTCAACGATTTCATCAATAACAGGGTGAACCTTTCTGCTATCATAATCCATGAGGACAAAAGTCGAATGAATCGTCATGATTTTATCACCAGATTCACCATAAACATTGAAATCACGGTAACAAAAGAGCTTATTATAAGCCGTAGGTACCGTTTCAATCACGATATTTTCAGTATATTTTGGCAAACGCTCGATTTCAATCGCATACTCTGTGATAATCCAAACAAGATTGTACGTTTGATAAATATAATCATCACTCATCCCCAGACTAAGTGACTGTTTCCCTGAAACTTGCAACACTAACGATAAAAGTTGCGGCAATTTCATGTTGTGATTAATGTCACTTTCGTAAAAAGGTACTTGATAATTTTCTTGATAACTTAATCCCATGTCATTACTCCAATATAAATCTCTCTGCTACCGTGTCTCCTAAAAAGAGACCTTTTTTAGTCATTCGAACCACCTTATCATCTGGTATCAAAAGCCGCTGCTGACAAAGTTCTGTCACGATCTGACCATAACGTTCTTCAAAAGACACGCCAAACTTTTCTTCAAATTTTGCAATGGAAACGCCAGATTTCTTACGCAAGCCCAAGAAAAGTTCTTCTTCCATCATTTCGTCCTTGGTCAAGACTTCCTCTGACAACCTAGCATTTCCTTCAGAAACAGCCTTTAAATAATGTTGAATTGGCCCACGGTTACGATAACGAACACCATTTAAATACCCAGACGCCCCAGCACCGACACCATAATATTCTGCATTATCCCAGTACATCAAATTATGACGACTTTCAAAACCTGGCTTGGTAAAATTAGAAATTTCATAATGCTCAAAGCTATTAGCTTCCAATTCAGCAATAATGTACTCAAACATTTCCGCCTCAAGGTCCTCTTGAGGCAAATTCAATTTTCCACGACGCATTTTATTCATGAAAACCGTGTGATGTTCTAAAATCAAACTATACAAACTCAAATGAGGAATATCCAGCGCTATCGCCTTAGCAACATTTTCCTTAACATCTTCCATTGTCTGACCAGGAAGCGCATAAATTAAATCAATCGAAATATTGTCAAAGCCTGCTGTTTTCAAATGGTCAATCGTCGAATAAATTTGCGCTTCATTGTGGCTACGCCCAATTCTCTTTAATTGCTTGTCATTAAAAGTCTGAACACCAAGCGACACACGATTAACAGCAGATTTCTTCAACACTTCAATCTTGTCATCCGTCAAATCCCCAGGATTTGCTTCAATGGTAAATTCTTCTAATACGCTCAAATCTAAACGCTTTGTCAAATTCGTCAGCAAATAATCCAATTGCTGCGCGGTAATTGAGGTTGGCGTTCCACCTCCGATATATAAGGTCCGCAATTGTTTAATATCGTAACTCTCAAATTCACGAATAAGAGCCTGCAAATAATCGTCAACAGGCTGATTTTTGATAAATACTTTTGAAAAATCACAATAATAACAAATCTGCGTACAAAATGGTATATGGACATAAGCTGATGTTGGTTTTGTTAACATGACGCTATTATAACATTTTTACGAAGGATAACCAATGACTTTATTACGAAAGAAAAGGAGCAGGCAAAACGCATTTCCCATACTCCTCTTTTTATGAAAATGATTTTAGTCAATACCGATTTCTTTACGAACAACGTCAGCAATGGTATCCACGTAATAGCTTACTTCTTCATCTGTTGGTGCTTCTGCCATGACACGAAGAAGCGGTTCAGTACCACTTGGACGCACTAAAATACGACCATTGCCATTCATTTCAGCTTCCATTTTGCTGATAATATCAGCGATAGCTGGTACTTCCATGGCTTTGCTCTTCATGCTATTTTCAACACGAACATTCACTAATTTTTGTGGGTAAATAGTAACTTCGGCAGCCAATTCAGAAAGTGATTTACCAGTTTCTTTCATCACTTTTGCCAATTGGATAGCCGTTAACTGACCATCACCTGTTGTGTTATAGTCCATGATGATAACATGACCTGATTGTTCACCACCAAGGTTGTAACCAGATTTACGCATTTCTTCAACAACGTAACGGTCACCAACTGCTGTAATCGCTTTGTTAATCCCTTCACGGTCAAGCGCCTTGTGGAAACCAAGATTCGACATAACCGTTGTAACGATAGTATTGTGAGCTAATTGTCCACGTTCTGATAAATATTTGCCGATAATGTACATGACTTTATCACCGTCAACAATGGCGCCATTTTCATCAACAGCAATCAAACGGTCGCTATCACCGTCGAATGCCAAGCCAACTGCTGCGCCAGATTCTTTAACCAATTCTTGCAATTGTTCTGGGTGAGTTGACCCAACACCATCATTGATGTTAAGACCGTCTGGTTTTTCACCGATAACAGTAATATCAGCATCCAAATCCAAGAAAACATCACGCGCTGATACAGAAGCAGCTCCGTTAGCGGTATCAAGGGCAACTTTCATCCCTTCCAAGCTAACACCTGTTGAAACAAGAAATTTTTCGTATTTACGAAGTCCTTCTGGATAGTCAACTAATGTTCCTAAACCTTCAGCTGAAGGACGTGGAAGCGTATCTTCTGGAGCGTCAAGTAATGCTTCGATTTCGTCTTCTTGGTCATCAGCCAATTTAAAACCATCGCCACCGAAGAATTTAATCCCATTATCCAATGCAGGATTGTGACTAGCTGAAATCATGACACCAGCGCTCGCATTTTCTGTACGAACTAGGTAAGATACCCCTGGAGTTGCTAGAACACCTAGCTTGTAAACTTCAATCCCAACAGAAAGAAGCCCAGCAACCAAGGCAGATTCCAACAATTCTCCTGAAATACGTGTGTCACGTGCCACAAATACTTTTGGACGTTCTGCTTCATGCTGACTAAGAACATAACCACCAAAACGTCCCAATTTAAACGCCAATTCAGGTGTCAATTCGACATTTGCTTCTCCACGAACACCATCTGTACCAAAATATTTTCCCATTATTCTACTAGCGAAAAATCGCTTCCTCCATTACTAAATTCATTTCCTAAGATAATCTAAAATAATAGTTGCATTATAAAATTCACATTTTCATCTTAAAATATCATTAATTCATTAATATATAGTCTTTGCTATTATCTATTAGTTTTTCGTTACTGTCAACTGAACAGTCACAACAGAAGGGTCAACAGTCACATTATTTGCTGATAAATTCACGCTGACACTTGTGTCTTTTGTAACATTAGCAACAACTTCATCCACCGCATCCAAAGCATCCTGACTACCAGAAATCGTTACTTGGCTTTGGCTTAATTTGTATGAAATGTCAGAGATTTTATCACTCATCTCTCCTGTTGTTTTCATAGTTACTGGAACTGTTTTTGTCAATTTTTTTCACGGTCACTTCTAATTTGGCTTTCGAAGGGGTGATAGCACTAGCTAAAATTGTGCCGTCTGCTGCCACAGCCTGCAAGGCTACGCGTCCACTGTAATTACTGTCCAACACTTCTGTTTCTGGCAATTTAGCAACCACATGGTCAATTTGGTCAATAATTGATTCCGAACTTGTAACTTCAACTTCAGAAATATTTGTCGAAACTTTTTTCAACTCATAGCCAGTAGCCAATTGACTAGAATCTACTTCACCTTGAACTTCAAATGTTTTTGTTTT
>ERZ1034847.78-NODE-78-length-57998-cov-305.467080_pt1 | contig 57998 bp, 67 predicted proteins | sample MGYA00520633_ERZ1034847 | MGnify/ENA primary metagenome ERZ1034847 (study PRJEB33766, sample SAMN09781732) | gut metagenome | biome: gut microbiome | host: Homo sapiens | place: Madagascar | study: EMG produced TPA metagenomics assembly of the PRJNA485056 data set... | reverse complement strand
CCGGAATGGTGGTGAATCCGTGGCATATGCATCCGCTGGTTTTTCTCGATGCTATTAATAATATAAGTATGACTCTCGATGAAGCCAGAGTTCGGGCATTTATGAGAATGATTCGAGTTGGTGAAGGGACTGTTGGTGAGGTCGGGTATGAAACATTATTTGGTAAGCAGTCATTTATAAAAGATTATCATAAAGATTTTAGTGATCACCCTAATATAATAATTACCAGAGGCCCATTAAAGTCTTCTGCGGCTGGAGCATATCAAGTAATGGGTTATACATGGAATGATCCTAAAATGCTGTCTTATCGCAAAAAATATGGGATTGTGGATTTTTCTCCGAAATCACAAGATGAGTTTTGCGTGCTAATTCTTAAATATAAAAGGAAAGGGGCTTTAAAACTTATCATTGATGGTGATATAGATGGGGCCTTAGATATTTTGAGCTATGAATGGGCAAGTCTTCCCCCTGCTCGATACCCTCAACCAACTAAGAGTAAGAGTGAGGTTATTTCCCTATACAATAAGTATTTATCAGAAGAACTCTCAGGGGAGACAGATCTCCACCTGCCAATCGGATACATAAAACAAGTTTATAATGGTGTGTAAATGAGAAATATATTTTTTATATTGGTATTTGTATCATTATTTACTTATGCCGGTTCTGATATTGGAACTTGGGGAACAACATGTGATGATAATGGGTTCATTCTTTCATTAAAAGAAGATTCATCTCCATTTGTTGTTAGTGATAATCAGATAGTTGTATCCATACATTCAAAAAGGATTAACCATAAACTCATTGATATTTTTTTTGATGATACATTAGATCTTGGGATAGGAGGTATGGGGTTTAACTGGGGGGATGTTGATAAAACAAAAAAAATAGCCGAGTTAACATATTCTGGAAATAATAAATGGTTGATGAAATGGTTTGGTTTTTGGGATACAAAAAAAAAGACACGTTTTTGGGTGAAAGAGCCTGATTTTATCCAAACATACGCAAAAAATAACGCCATAGCGATGATTAAATGCGAAGAACAGTGACAGTTTGACCGCAACAGTTAAATTGAAACAGCAATAAATTCAGGATCACAAAAAGGATCTTCTTGAGATCCTTTCATGATCGTCGTAATCTCTCTTCATGAAACGGAAAAAGCCGCCGTAAGGCGGCTTTTTCCGGGAGCGATGAGACATCTCACCTTCTCATTGTTCCAACGGTAACTGGCTGTTGCAGAGCGCAGATTACCTTAAAAACTGTCCCTCCAGTGTAGTCCATAAGGGGGCAGCAACTCAAGAACTCTGTAACCAGGCTATGTTTACCCCATGATTGCACAAGAGTTAATCAGGTGCATATCCAGGGGAAGTCCCTTCCATTCGTTAAGCGCATTATTTAACCAATACCGATGTGTAACGGATTGATTTTACGTCAGCAGTTATCGCTTTTAAGTTGTCGCTCTTGCTGTATCGCATTTAGGTTATCCGATTAAGACCAATTCTCCTGAAAACACCGTATAGCGCGGGAGTGTACCCTATCGCGACAGGCAAGCCTGTTCAAAAAACAGGCTTGCCGTACAATAATTCTCTATATCCAAACTGACCCCTTATAGAGAGCCTGACAGAGGTTGCCATGATATGGGCACATCAAGAACGACAATCCACACTCGTGTTGTTCTATCTGCTCAACCAGCAAGATATCATTGCGATGACTGTCCATCAGTAAGCGTCCCAGTTCCGGGCGGTCTAGTTGGGGTCCGCTTGGAATTCGGAAAATAAACCACGTTAAGACTATTTTTTAGTCAAATAACTTTCAGGAATCGCCAGAATGGCGGGACAACAGCGGTTTTGGTGTCCGAAATCGACCGGTTTCGAACATTGTTAAACAGATATGTCCGAAAGTCAGCGAAATCACTTTCGGATATGCATTATAATATGTACACCCATTTCGTACAGAAGATCTCACTATGTCTCGAATTTTTGCCTATTGTCGGGTCTCCACACTGGAACAGACGACCGAAAATCAACGTCGGGAAATCGAAAGCGCGGGTTTTAACGTCAGACCACAACGAATAATCGAAGAACAAATTAGTGGCTCAGTAGCAGCCAGCGAACGTCCAGGTTTTAACCGGTTGCTTGATCGTCTGGAAAGTGGCGATGTATTGATAGTCACAAAACTGGATCGCCTCGGTCGTAATGCAATGGATATCAGGAAAACAGTGGAGCAACTGACTGAATCTGGTATCAGGGTGCATTGCCTAGCATTAGGTGGTGTTGATCTGACCAGCCCGGCAGGAAAAATGACAATGCAGGTGATTTCAGCGGTCGCTGAATTTGAACGAGACCTTTTACTTGAACGAACTTATTCAGGGATAGCAAGAGCACGGGATGCAGGAAAACGTTTTGGTCGCCCACCGGTATTAAATGAAGAACAAACACAGAAGGTACTCGAACGCATTAAGTCTGGGGCAAGTATAAGTGCTATTGCCAGGGAATTCCGAACCACACGGCAAACAATTCTGAGAGTTAGAGCGAAACAGCAAACTGTTACTGTATAAAAAATAGTCTTAGCGTGGGATATTTTCCGTTTTCCAAGCGGACCCCTGATACGGTCTGTGAGGTAAATTTTCTTCGAAGTATTGAAGCGCGGCGCTCACGTGCTGGCAACCGCGATACTGGATCGGTTGCTACATCACTCAACCACGCTGAATATCAAAGGAGAGAGTTATCGGTTAAAAGAGAAACGTAAAGCTGGAGTGCTGACCAAAAACACAACGCCAATCAGTGATGATGAAATGGTGAAAAGCGGACAGCATCAGTGACGAAAGTATTTAGCGGGCATGAAAATGGCAAATAACGGTTAAAAATCGTGGCGTTGACAACGTGGATGAGTTAACAGAATGACCGGAGCCTGTGTCAGGGGCTGCACCGTTCTGGCGGCAGCAGGTTTACTGGCCAGTACCAGAAAATCATATAACCGCGCCAAATCAGAAAGCGCCTTACTGGTCCACTTCAGTTCCATCAGCGTGGCACCGGTAACGGATTGTCAGTACTGAGACTGTCCGCCCAGGCCTGTACAGCCTGATGGTCGATAACCTGTCCGGATGTCACATCGTCCAGGGCTTCCAGCGTCAGGCGATTACGCTCCTCCTCCTGGGCAAGCCATGCAGAAAGCGCCTGTTTGATAACCCAGCCCCGGGAGCGTTCCAGCCTGGCTGCCATCTGCTCGACTTTATCAGCCATAGGTAATGGCACATGCGCGGTAATGACTTTTGTTGCCTGTGCAGTATTGTTTTTCATTTGCATATCCGATTAGTTGTTAATCATAGTGATTACTTTCAGACGGAACAAGGCAAATAATGCGCGTCAGCGCATGTAAGGCGGCATAAGGTGGTTATATGTAGCACAGGTGTAAAACCGCCGAAGCCCGGCGTAAGCCGGTATGGTCGTCCGAATATCACCAGTCCCCCTCCGGCCCTGCGAGGCCATGCGGCCTGTCAGCGATGAAAATGCTTCTGCGCGCGGTCGGAGTGGTCCCGACAAGGGTTTAGCGTATTTCCGCGTAAGCGGACCGTCAGGGCCGCTTACGAGCGTGTAGGTGCCGGTTTGGGAAACGAAATTATTGTACGTCAGGAGCATTTTTTACCGATGCGGGTAAGTAACTAATTGATACATCGTGATCAGCTATCGCTTTTGAGTTATTGCTTTCTCCTTATCGCATTTAGGTTATTTCATGCCCCTAAGGGTCTGCCAAACGCCGTATAGTATTAGCTGTAATTCCAAACTGGACAGGAAAAGCCGCAGCGTGGGTTCCTGGTTTACAAATCAAGCAACAAAAGGGGGTGGCAGCAGGGAATTATCGAATTCTGCCATGTGGGATACCTATGTGTTTTGATACCTTCTCTAAGACTTTTTGGTCAACATGACTAATATAGTCAGAGGTTCGTTCGAAAATTGCTGCATTTTCTAAATCAATCTTTATAACTATAGGCGATGAACTTTCTTTTGGTTTATTAATTTCCAACGCGCTAAGTAATTTTTCTTCTTTTTTATCACCACCTGATGGCCTGTAAAGCATATAGTCTCTGGCGATTGAGACATGTGCATGAGCCAACATATTACGAATGTAATATACTTTATCGATGTAATCCAAATCAGATTTTGTCAAAATATCTGAGAATTCGCGACAAAATTCACTCTTAATTTCTCCAAATTGTTTTTCCCAATACTGTACTCTAATCTTATGGTAGTCATCCGGAATCCTTTTAGGAGATGAAATAAAACTACTAATAAGATGTTTATTTTTATTCAAAATTACCAGATCCGCCATCTGACTTTGAATCCATGTAGTAAACATAAACACATTACCTGCATTTAGAAGGTTTTGGATTGCTTTCATATTATAACCTTCTTCATAATCCTTAATCTGCATATCAAACACACCTTATGATTGATTAATCAAGTCTAATTTATTCATGGATAAGAGGACTTATTGAACAATGAAGATATCTAGAAATGCCCGAGAATCAGGCAGAAGCGGTCGTTCCAGGTCGCTTCTGCCTGTCAGATGCTTAACGGATTCAGAAAGTGTACTTCACACCCAGCATAGCTGAAGTGTCGCTGTACCCCTTGTCACCAGCCTGAACACCCACATTACCCCAGAGATTCAGACGATTATTTATCTGTCCTTCAACACCGGCTTTCACTTCCCCGATATTGCGGGCACCGTCCTGATGTACCGTCACGCCGTTCATGCGGGTACCAAAATCACGGGTGTTGTGCAGCCAGTTCACCTCCACGAACGGACGGAACTCACGGGATTTACCGTCGTCCATTCTGTTGTGTCCCTTAATCCAGGTTTTCACACCCAGACGGGTACGGACGTTACCGTCACCGGTGCTCTCAACACGGGTACCGTTGCTTTCACGGTGTTCATCTGCTTTTACACCCATCCAGACAACCTGTGCCTGAGGCTGAACATACCATTCATTCAGGCTGCCATGACTGCCGCTGAACTCACCTGCTTTCCAGGTATAACCAGTTTCCAGCGAAGCAGTCAGGCCTTTTGACTTCCAGGACTCGCCCGGCAGTCCGTCACCTTTCACATGGTTGTCAAACCAGCCGTACTGTGCCCACGTATCAAGATAAGCCCCGTTATGTGTTTCATCGTTGGCAAACCAGGTGGCATACAGACCTGTGCTGTATCCGTTCACACTGCCTTTTGAGCGGTATCTGGTGCGCACAGAGTCTGTATTGTTATGGTCGTTACCGTAACCAGCCATAACGCCAAGGTGCCAGCGGTCAGTTTCTCCCCAGCCCCACTGTGCAATGTCTCCCCCCAGTTGAACAACATAACGGTTACCCTGTGTTTTCAGCTGGCCTGTACCATCACGCCAGCGGTTATGTCCCCCTTCGTGGCGCATCCACATGCTGGTATTTTTCGTCTCACCGGTCATGACATCGGTGTACTGCACCGGCCCCAGACGTTCATGAAGACGGGTCACGAACATGGTGTTCGCTGCAGCCATATTTGCCGTGTAGGAGCCAGCTTCCGGACGCAGGTCATTATCATAACCACCCGGCACAGCTTCAGGTTTAGAGTCCGGGTCCGGCGTGTTCTTGCCGCTGGTCAGATACCAGTTACCACTGTTGCTTCCCTGACCGCGTCCCAGCGTGTAGTCATAAGCACCTGCAGCTATACGACGGGCCTGAACAAATTCAGCACTGTCGGCGTTACCGTCAACATGAATCAGTTCAATACCATTAAGTGTCTGTGCACCTGTACCACCGGCATTAGTAACTGCCACACGGGTCTGACCGGATGCATCACCTTTAATCACCAGTTTATCCGTTGCGGCGCTGTCATCTCCCAAAACGGTGTTCATGAGCAGCGTGCCGTTATTACCGGTGTAGTTGCCGCCAACAGTCAGCACATTACCCGGAGCATCAGCTCTCAGGTCAAGAGTACCGCTGTTGGTCACATTCCCGGTGACACCACCAAAACCAGTAAGAATACCATCCTTTGCAATATTGACCTGGCTGCTGGCAAGCATGAGTGGAGCCTCAGCGTTGCCTAAAATTAAGCTGCCTGCATTGATGTTCGTCGTACCAGTCCACTGTGCACCATCGCCCAGCGTTACAGTACCCGCGCCGTTTTTGGTAACATCGCCGCTTCCTGTTACAGTATTATCCAGTACCCAGTTTTCATTAGTGCTGAGGATAAGATTTCCCGCATCCTTAATGTCAGCAGTACCCAATTGCTGTACGGCGGATGCAGTCAGGGAAGACCCCTCGCTAATATCAAAGACGCCAGAAAACAGCTCATTATTACCAGCAAGGACAACGTCGCTGGCATTCAGAGCAACCCTACCAGTATCACTGATATTGTTGTACAGCACCCCCGCTGCATTGCTGAGTGTCAGCAACCCAGTAGTAATAATATCCCCGGTTCCCAGCCCCAGAGTGTCATTTAGCACCACGGCTGCATCCTGAGCAATGGTTGTGGTTGCACTCAGACCACCGTTCGCCCCCTGAATGTTCAGTGTCCCACCGGCTACTGTGAGTTCTCCTTCGCCAGCCAGAGTGCCGGATGACTCACCACCGTTAAGCAGAGTCAGGTGACCACCGTTCAGATAAGTAAGTGAGCCGCTCTCCGCTGTAAGCTCCCCAATGGTCTGAGAATGACCGCGCATGTCAAATCCAGTGTCGTTGGCCAACTTCAGTTCACTGGTGTCACCAAGCACATTATCATTCAACATAGCTAAATTACCGCTGCGTACGTCGGTAATGCCAGTATAGTCGTTATCAAGATTGGACAGCGTAACGGTCTGCCCCTTCGCGCTGTCAAATGCCAAATCGCCGGTGCCGGTAACTTTGGCACTAAGATCTGCGGAGTTACCTGTTTGGCCTTCAGCATTAAGAGTTAACGCACTGTTTCCTTGACCGAGCAGGTCGACTTCTTTTAAACCATAGTTAATATAGATGCCGTCACCATTTGCACCGCTGATTAGTCGATAATCGTAAATGCCGTTTGCAACAACTTCACCATTCTGAGTGATGTTGGACGTCACCGGAGCCGAAATAACATCACCGTTTTGATCAATCAGATCAAGGTTGCCACCACTTCCGGTTACGGTTCCCTGACTTCCAGCTAACTTAACCAGTATTCCATCCTCATCCTGCTGAAGCAGCGGCCGAGTAGTATCGGGGTGCTGAGGTGTATTTTCAAACGCCCCACCATCGGTAATTTGGATTTGGCCTTTTCCCGTCAGATTGAGATCTTTGGCTGTCTCAATATAGGCATCACTCAGAGTGTCTCCCGGCTTAACATCCCCGAATACCAAAGTACCGCCGTCAAAAGCTAATCCTCCGATATTTTGCGTTCCACTGCCAACTGTTGTCGTGTTGCCCTGTCCAATATGCAGAGTCGCGACAGTAAGTGCGTTAGTATTTATATTCTCAAGTGCAAAAGTGTTATTATTCAGAATCACATCTCCGGAAAACGCATTCCCTGCACCGGAGGTGAACTGAAATTCAGCGCCGTTGTTGTCTGCAAGAAGGGTTCCTGAACCAGTTAATGCATTAATAAAGCTAAACTGCCCGGTGGTTTTTGCAACCAAGAGGCCACTTTTATCAATATTGATAATGCCACTACCAAAATTGCTTTGCGTTGTCGATGTCGCTTCGTCAGTTGTTGCTTTTCCGGTTATATTCCAGTTACCTGTATAGGATGCATTATCACCGGTGATTTTGGCGTTGCCAGTCACTGTTGTGCTGCCATTACCTGATATAGTGTTGCTGAAATTAGAGCCATCAGTATAGGCAATGTCAAATCCGGCGTTGCTGTCATTATGGCTTGTATTAATTACCACGTTGCCACTGCCCACAGCGCTACTGTTTGCAATAGAAAGCAGACCTCCGCTGATTAACGTTCCACCGTTGTAGTCAGAGGCTGATGCCAGTGTAGTGTGTCCGCTTTGTTGCTTAACAGAACCCTCACCATTTATTGGCACATTAAACACGTAACCCTTTACACCTGGCGTAGTAGGATTAGTGTTATTGAATATAACCGTATTCTTCCCCGGGCCGGTCATAGTAATACTGTTAGCAGATATATCAGTTGGGGCACCGTACTTTGAGTCACCGATGTAAAGATTTACCGCACCACCCGATACGCTATTAAGCGTGATGTCTTTATCGCTTTTTACTTTAGCGGCATGGCCAAAAATTACATCGGTTGTATTCCCACTCACTGTTGATGAAATATTAAAATCCCCAAGGCTAGTTATTCCAGAACCTGTATTGTTGATGATTTGCAGTCCTGTGCTTCCAGTATTTTTACCAATTACATTGAGATCTCCATTGACATTCACAACTGTTGAGTATATCCCTGAATGTTGACTTACATCGTTTATATTAGATAGTTTTACATTGTTTGTTAATGTAAAATCACCACCAACATTAATACCATTGGAACTCTCGTTTCCGGTAACCAAAAACGAACCATTTGTTGTATCAAGATAAAGATTACCGCCAACATTAAGGCTTGTATCAACTAATAAAAATTTCCCTCCTGACTTATTATTAATTACAGTCATATCGTTTTTGACTGTAATGTCAGCTCCACGCTCTGATTTACTTGGTTTAGCAATCCAGAAAGTATTGTGGTCAGCTTCTAGGTCAATGCTATCTGCATTTAGCTTTGCAGTCGAATTTGAGGAGCCAAACATCCAGATAGTGGCATTCGCTGCTCCAGGAGTCGTTTTTAACTCTCCTACGGATAAAATTCCGGCTGAACCTCTTGATTGCTCACTGGTCAGCCCCCCAAGCTGAGCACCACCTATCTGCAGCATACTGTTGTTTCCCATCAGTAAACTGCCAGAATTAGTAGCGTTCAATGTCCCACCATTTATCCACAAAGAGGTAGGTCTATCTGCAGCAGAAGCCATGTTCAAAGTTGAACTCTCGGAGGGATTTGAAACGGTAACAGTAGCACCAGCATCAACTTGCACTGTTGCCGTCGTAGTCCATATTAGACCATCAGAGATAGACGTCGATGTGTTAAAATCCTTATAACCGTTAATATTAACCGCATATGAATTTCCAGTTATAGAAAATATTAATGAGGCTGCTAAGTAAAGATTTCTCATAGGTTTTGAAATTGCTTTGGGAGACGATCCTTTTCTTCTTCCCCTGCTTAGTTCAGAAACAACAACCCACATCATAAGTGATTGATTCCAAACTATATTATAAGTGCGATTCATTGTTTTCCTCAAGACTAGAGAGTGGTTTTATTTCCCATACAAAAGAAACTCTTTATGCATGTTTATAAATTATAGTATATCTAACAATCAGAAATAAATCACTTCTGTTATGATCATCCATTTTTTCACACATGCCATAGATGATTGTTAGTTTACTGACTTCGTACTATTTAGATTGCCAGTGGAAATCTAAATAGTATCGTAAAGAATATATATTTAGTTTGTTATTTTTTTGATAATAAGATGTTAAGATGCTAACCGGAACGACAATAAAGCACTTTATACAGTTAAATTGCACAGTTAAATTGCATATTATTAAAATAGTCATGCACATTGTTTGTTCTATATTTATTGAGTATTCTCACTACTAACATACTCTTTCCATAATTTTAGCCATAATTTTAGCCGAGTAGGCAGCCTGGAGGCTGCGGCTTGTCATGGTCTGAGATTACCGTTATAAAAACAGGCAATATCATTGTCTTTCAGGTGGTTATATAGCCCGTTCAGCTAAACCCCGTAAACGAAAATCTTCCCCACAACGAAGCAAACTTCCCCGCTATGTCGTGACGCTTCACAACGATGACTTCTTTGACGAAGAAGACGCAGAAGTTCTGCGCTTTGATAGTTTTGACGATGCCGTTGAATGCTGCGCAGACCTGAATATTCCGTTCTTTGTGGATGTGGGAAACAAAAAGCTGGTCTTCTGGTTTGTACGTGTTGATGACGAAGGGTATCCGGAAATAGCCCGCTGCACGGAGCGGGAGTTTGCGACCATTCTTGCCGGTATCAGCGCCGGCGGTATGTACTGTCCGGAATGCGGCACGGTTCACTGGCCGGACGGAGTCACCCCGCCCTTCTGATGCTTCCCCGTTTTGCCGATATTTTTCAGCAGGGAAACCGCTGGCTTAACTGGCTGGAGAAGCAGCCGGAAGGGTCTGTGCGTCCGGTGGTGATTGAGTCGGTGACAAAAATCATGGCGTGCGGGACCACGTTGATGGGTTACACACAGTGGTGTTGTTCCTCACCGGACTGTTGCCACACAAAAAAGGTCTGCTTCCGGTGTAAAAGTCGCTCCTGCCCGCACTGCGGGGTGAAGGCTGGCGCACAGTGGATACAGTATCTGCTGAGTCTGGTTCCCGACTGTCCGTGGCAGCATATTGTGTTCACACTTCCCTGCCAGTACTGGTCCCTGATATTCCACAACCGGTGGTTGCTGGCAGAGATGAGCCGTATCGCAGCGAATGTGATACTGGAAATCTGCCGTCAGGCGGACGTGGAGCCGGGGATATTCACGGTAATCCACACATGGGGACGAGACCAGCAGTGGCATCCGCACATACACCTGTCGACAACAGCCGGCGGTGTGACGTCAGCTCACACCTGGAAAAACCTTCATTTTTACGCCCGTAAGGTGATGCGCATGTGGCGTTACCGGATAACGCGATTACTGTCCCGGAAATACCCGGAGCTGGTGATACCGGCTGAGCTGGCAGCAGAGGGAAGCGGCAGACGGGAATGGAATCGCTTCCTGGACACCCACTACCGGCGAGGCTGGAATGTCAACGTATCCCGGGTGATGGATAACGCCACGCATGTGGCGGTGTACTTTGGCTCTTACCTGAAAAAGCCGCCGGTGCCAATGAGCCGTCTGGAACACTATGCCGGTCAGGATGAAATTGGTCTGCGTTACAACAGCCACCGCACAAAACGGGAAGAATACCCGGTGATGAGTGGCGATGAGTTCATGGAAAGGTTCTCGTGGCATGTGGCGGATAAGGGGTTCCGTATGGTGAGGTACTACGGTTTCCTGAGTCCGTCGAAACGGCGGTTACTGGAAGAGGTGGTGTACGTCATAACGGAGACGGTGAGAAAAACGGCGATGCAAATCAGGTGGAGAGGGATGTATCAGCGGTTACTGAAGGTTGACCCGCTGAAATGCATCCTGTGCGGAAGTCAGATGCGGTTTACGGGGCTGAAGCGGGGATACCGTCTGGCAGAGCTGGTTATGATGCATGAGCCGCTGGCCAGAATGCAGTGTTGCGGCTGAGAGCCGCAGAGGGGAAGTTGCGTCCATTTTACGGGGAACGGAGCAAAAAACCACCATTCATACCCTTTACCAATCAGTGTTATCCTGTTTAATAGTCGTTTCCGTTCATGTGGTGCATAAGGAGTGTTGAAGAAATATCCGTTTTGTGGTGTTTTTTAATCTTTTGGGGGTTTTAATTCCTATTGATGAACACAGTCTGCAATTCGGTATACAGCGAACCTGCCACCATAAGTATTTTTATACCACTTAACCGGCTCAGCACCGGGGGCTGGCTTCATTCTGAATTCATCGCGCAGATGTCCTTTCGAGAAACACCTGCCTTCGGCAATCGCCTGCGCACGTCTGGTGACCAGCTCATCATTATTCATGGTTCTTGCATCTCCGTCAGACGTTTTTATATCCGGACAGCCTCTCTATGGCCACTTCTGTGCAGTATGCAATACACGCAGGATATACACTTTTCCCCACTGGCTGTCGACCTCATAAACCAGAACAAAATGCGGGTGAATAACCAGTTCCCGGGTACCTTCCACACGACCGTTGCGGCCTTTATACGGCTGCCCGGCCAGGCTGCTGGCTGAATAACCAATCCGTTCGTCCAGTTCAATGGCGGCCATCAGGTTCTGCTCCGCAATGTACTCACGAATGCGCTTTCTGTCCTGGCTGGCCAGCATGGTCCAGAATATCTCCATCATTTACCGGCAACCTTCCTGCTCATTTCATCCCGCCATGCAGCAGCGGAAGATTCGACCATGTCATGGGGAAGCACATCGCCGCGCCCGAGTTGCTGACGTCCTGCCTCAACCTGGTCACGGAACCAGGTATTATGCTGCCGTTCAACGGTCTGGCGCATAAAATCCCGGATTAACTGAGAGCCATTACGGTCCATGCTTTTTGCAGCGGCCATAAAAGCATCCTTCAGTTCAGCGTCGATTCTTAAACTCATATTAACCTGTGCCATTTATCACCTCGTCATTACTACGTATATACACAGTATATAACGATTCAGATATCGTCACCATGATATGCCGCGCCAGCGGCATGGAAGGCGGCACTCCGTTGTTGCATATGGCACAGGAGTAAAACCGCCGAAGCCCGGCGTAAGCCGGTACGGATTGATAGATTTCACCTTACCCATCCCCAGCCCTGCCAGACCATACCCGCTTTCAGTCATGATAGAGCTTCTGTGCGCGGTCGGAGTGGTCCCGACGAGGGTTTACCCGAAGTCGGGGCGTATCTCCGCGTTAGCGGGCCGTCAGGGCCGCTTACGAGCGTGTACTCGATACGTCCAGCCAGAATACTGACAGCGACGATGATTTTTAGTTACAACATTCATAATTAAAAGCGACTCTGTTCCGGCCCTTTGGGCCGGGGCGGGGCCGCTTTTCAGTTATGAGGAGGGGCTTTGTGGTTTCAGTTCTGCGCGGGACTGGGGTTTTTTTGGATGTTGTCTTTGTGTGTTGTAACTAAATCGGCTCCGGTCGGGGCCCACCGCTTGCGGTGGGAGGTGCATATCTGCCTGTCCACAGGACAGGCAGTGAATAGGTTTTCTTTTTAAATGAATGTAATTAAGTAGTTTAAAGGAGATATAAACAGGTGTTTAAAAGATACATTGCACCCTGTAGGGCTGACGGCTGGCGCTTTATGACATGAACGGTTGTAACCTTATGAGGAAGTCCCTTGCAGTTTAATGTGGATAAGCAAAATTCCCCATCTGTGAGATGTGTTTTGTATCAAAAACAGGGAGAACCGGATGCACCAGAAGGTGGATGGTGAGGTTGTTTTTTGTATGTGATGCTGATTTTTTGTGCGCTGGGGAACTTCAGGCGTGCGGATGCCTCCGGCGCAGGCCGGATTATTCAGAGGAGGTCACTTTCAGGGGGAAGCTGTGGCCAGCCGGCTGTAATTGCGGTTACGTGACAGAATCATGCGCTCCTTCACACGACGCTCCACTTCACGTTTTACCGCCTCACGACTGGCAGTGAAGCGCCCTTCCGCGATTTCGCGCGTCAGCTGCCGTTTCACCAGGGTGACGATATCCTGGCGTTCCCTGCCCGCATCACGACGCGCACGGGCACGCTTTATTCCCCGGGACTTAAGCTCTGTCTGGTAACTGCGGAAACGCTCACGCACAAAACGCCAGGCTTTCGCTATCAGTTCATCCATACCCAGGGTATCCAGCCCCTGCTTTTTGCGCTGTTTGTTTTCCCATACCACACGGCTGCGGCGCGCAGCTGCCACTGCATCCTCAGACACATCAAGGGCGGCAAACAGCGCCGGTGTGAACGTGATATCGGTCGGAATGTAGCACCCGATAAGCGGGTCATATTCCGTCTGGTAGGTAATCAGTCCCAGCTCTGCAAGGAACGTCAGGGCCCGGGTGGCACGGGTGATGGAGAGTTTTCCGGCAGCAGACTCCGTCGCCAGTCCGCACTCAATGGCCAGTGTGGTGATGGAGCACTGGACGCGGTTGGCCAGCGGGTCATAGTGGAAACACAGCCCCTGCAGGAGCGCATCAATAGCCCGTCGACGCAGCACCGGTGGCATGCGTCGACGCAGACCTCGCGAACGGGCATGCGCCACATGAATGGCGAAATCAAAACGGGAGGTAAAGCCCACCGCCTTTTCCATCAGTTTTTCGCAGAACTTCAGCGTTCCTGCACCTTCACGGGGTGTAAACACCGGATTCGGGTTCTTTACCTGGCGGTAATACGTTTGTTGAAGATTAGTCACACCATCCTGCACTTACAATGCGCAGAAGGAGCGAGCACAGAAAGAAGTCTTGAACTTTCCCGGGCATATAACTATACTCCCCGCATAGCTGAATTGATGGCTATGCGGTTTTATGGGGCCCCGGTAATCTTTTCGTACTCGCCAAAGTTGAAGAAGATTATCGGGGTTTTCGCTTTTCTGGCTCCTGTAAATCCACATCAGAACCAGTTCCCTGCCACCTTACGGCGTGGCCAGCCACAAAATTCCTTAAACGATCAGCAATCTACCACTCACGCCTGAGATAAGCAAGAATGTGAATATTTACGAAGCTGCTCTGCGTTTCAGCTCTGATTCAATCAGTTTTTCAAGCATCTGCGCCTGGGTAATACCTTCCTCATCCGCCAGTTCACTCAGCCTGTCTTTTAACCGGGCCTGGATAACCGCATGAAAAGCCTTATGAGTGTTGCTTCTGCGAGCCAGAGAAGCTCTTTGCCTCTCTCTGGCCGGGACAGGGTTACCTTTCCGGTATGCACGCTTGGTGCCTGATGAGGAAGTCACTGCATTTTCTGTCTGCGACATCTCGCCTTCTCAATACTCAAACAGAGATCGTTTCGCAGAGGATACTACAGTTTTTTGAAATCAGCGAATTGAAAGTTGTGACGATGATCTGTGTTGGCGCACAAATCATGTCTGATTACGACCGTTTAATGTGATTTTGATAATGAAATGACTGAAAAAAAGAAAAGTCTTAAATTGTGTGCCGGCCCCGGGCTGGACCGGCGATTTCTGAAATGTGAAAGCCAGTCCGAGGGACTATTGACATCATTATAAAGCTACGCCCAATAAAATTGCGTAACATCAAATTTTATAAAACAAGGTATCAGGCGCCACAACTGACTGAACAAAACCAAAACGCTCATAAAAAACTCTGGCGTCATCATCAATTGCATGAACCATAACAGCCTTAATGCCAACCTGTTTAGCCAGATTGGCAACCCGATGAATGGCATCACTCAGCAACCATTTACCGAAACCATGTCCCTGGGTACAAACATCGACAGCCAGACGTCCTAAAAGAACAACAGGTACAGGATTGGGCATATTATGCCGCAAACTGCGCCCAAGTTCGGCATGAGTGACAGAACCCGTAGCTAATGAGTAGTACCCCACAACACGTAAAGTACCCTCCAGACAAATAACAAACGTACGAGAAGCATTGAGCATCTGGTTTTTCATAGCCCGACCACGTAACCAGTTACTTAGCACCTCATTTCCGCAGTCAAATGGCTGAAGTATATGTTCATCCGTCAGCAATGCCGGTGCGCTAACATTTATTTCCATTCAGGCTTTACCGCCATCAGACGTTCACGCCCTTCGGCATTCTGCACAGGAGCTTCCAGCTGCGTAATAAACGAATCATAGCGTTCGTTATCCAGCACAAATAAACGTTGATCCAGAATGATATTCTTAGCTTCCTGATAAGCCAGTTCAATGATGAAATCGGTACGATTCTTATTGACCAGGCTCGCAGCATAATCAATAACAGCTCTTTCCTCATCAGTTGCCCGGATATTAATCTGATTTTCTCGCGGTGTTTTACGGACGCTTGCAGCCGTAGACATAAAAACCTCCATTGGTAACAATTTGCTATACAATAAATGTTATCGCAAATGGTAACAGAACGCTATACAAAATCACTTGCGGGAAAAGCGAGCACTGATAAAAACAATAACTGAGTGAGACCTAAAATTGTGACGATGATATATGTTGGCGCACAAATCATGTCTGATTACGACCGTTTAATGTGATTTTGATAATGAAATGACTGAAAAGCTGGAAATGCCTTAACCCGGATGCCGGCCCCGGGCGGGACCGGCTGTTTCTGGCATTTCGGGTGTCTGCCCCTGAAATACCTCACACTTCCGGAAAACGGGGACTTCCGTCCCCGCCCGGCAGCTTACTTCCGTGCTTCGTAGGCCAGAGTTACCTGCACCACTGTATTTCCCCTGTGAATATTCAGTTCACATAACCGTTCCCTGAATATCAGTGAAAAACACAACACCGTGGCACACACGGCGAGCAACCCGATAAGGGCATATTTCGTCATAAACTTTGACCTCTCTGCAAAGAAGAGGCTACAATCAGTAGTGCTACGTACTTCATGCAGACCTCACGAGTTAATGGATTAACGAGTGGGGTCTTCGCATTTCTGGAACCTGCGTCTTGCCTGAACCAGAAAGGCTCAGACACCCGCAGCGATAATACCATATTCCTGTCTGGTTACGACGACATCCATGCCCCCGGTTTTTATTGCAGAAACGCCGGAAGCGGGGAAAACTTGCTTTTTCCCGTTTCCGGGGTTGGACAACTGAGCAACGCGAAGGCGTCAGTGTTACATTTGCACAGAGTTTTGCCCCGTATCAGTAGCTCCCGTACCACCAGTCATCGTCGCTTTTTTCCAGAAGAATGGTAATACTCCGGACGTCATCCGGCAGTATTTCCCTGCAGAATCTGGCCGGAAGCGTAAACGTACCTGAAGACAACTTAACCCCTTCTTCATACGAGTCCGTCAGTTTCAGTCTGATTTTCCGGATTTCTGAATCAAGTTCCGCAATAATAAATTCCTGCTTCCCCCGAACAGCAACTGTCACATAACACCCGGCAGAGCCTGAGTCTGTTCGCCTTATCGATAACCGGGTCTTGCTTCTGTATCTGTACGGAGCTTTCTGTCTTGTCATGGAAATAAACGCCATTATTTGTTTTCAACCTTTATTTTTATAAAGTTAATCCTGCTTTATTATCTGCCATCTTATTACCAGGTAATTTTATTTCCCTTAATTTTCATTATTCCCCGGCGAACCAGTTCATCCCGGACACCGTTAGCAAGGGCATCACGCCATTCGTCGCGCATCTGAGATTTTAAATAATTATTAAATGTCTCTGCAGTCGCTGGCATATTACGGACCTCCCGCGCTGTCTGCTGAATTTTGTTTGTCCACCGGATAACAATATCCATGTCGGGTACAACTATCTTTGCTGATAACACTTTATCCGGGGAGACGCGACGGCAGCGAATTCCGCGCATCTGCAGCGTCCGGACGATACCGTCATATCCCTTATCAGCGGAAACAATATGATATTCCTTCTCTGATCCGTAACGGTATACATATTGCCCCAGTTCCAGAACCAGGTGAAAATCGACATTGTTTCGGGAGGTTTCACTGACATGTCGGAGTGTGAGTTTTACTGCTTCAGGAAAAGCGCTTACTGGCAATGCAACATTATTCTGTTTCGCGCCTGAAAATATAATCAACTCTGTATATATATTTAAGGGGATTTCTGTCAGGTTACTGCAGTTCTCATAATCAATAAGAGCAATACAGTTTTCTGTATTTTTTTTCCTGTTTATGTTTACCTTCTCCATTATCATCTCCTGTTCTTGTTCTTGACCCCTTATCGCCATATACTTTTTGTAAAACTTTCATGACAAAACATTACATCAGAGGGGTTATCAGCCGTAATATGCTGTGCTACCTTTCCCGGGTGTTCTCTGGACGTGGACACAGATTCTGTACATGATGAGGCATATACAAATATACTGATTCACACCAGGATACGTCCGGGATGAATCCTTCGGCCTCCGACCCCATGCGGAGGCTTTTTTTATTTCTCATTGAGCACGGCCTGTAGTTCTGCCTTTATCCGGTTCTGGCGACGGATTTTCTCCAGACGCGCTACCGCATACGCTTCCTCCTCCTGAGAAATATGCTCCGTCACATACCCTTCCGTGTCATACCGGCAGGCACCGGCTTTCATGGCGCACAGATAACTTTCTGAACGGGTGATGGCCTTCAGCGCACGACGCAGTTTTTTATGCGAGAGCGGGATATTCCGCTGCACCATGTCTTCCAGTAACACGTCCCGGATACCGCAGGCCAGAAGCCGGGGTGTGTCACCGTCAAATAATCCCGGCCACCAGGGCTTCAGGGTGTTCACGGCCTCATCCAGTGTGGGCAGGTTCAGATAAATGGACAGCGCCTGTCTGGCCTGCGCTTTTTTTGCCGCCAGCTCTGCTTCCCGGGCCGCCTTCTCGGCCAGTTTCTGCTTTTTCACCTTCCATTTTGGTGGCGTGGTGACATTGATGATAGTTTTCCGGCTGCGGACAGGTGTTGTTCCCTCTGTTTTCCGCTTCAGTGTCAGTACCGGTCGTTTCTGCTCTGTCATGCTGTGTTCTGCCTCTGACGAATCATCCTCTTGCGGCCAAAGATACCACACCCGTCACAGTGCCAGAACGCCCAGCACAGCCAGATGACTGGCATAGAACGTCGGGAAAAAATCCCCGGGCCAGAAACGGGAGAAGGATTTCCCTGCACACGACACCAGACCAACGGTCAGCACCGTCATCACAAGGCCGGCTACAGCCGCCGCATCACTGGAGGCAAAGTTAAGCGCCGGAATAACAGCCAGCAGGCAGGCAACCAGCGCCAGACGTTCCGTTCTGTCTTCCGCCCGGTACAGCCGGTGACTAACCGCCAGCATCAACAGCCCGGCAATGCTGTAACTGGTGCCGGACAAAGGCAACCATACTGCCAGCAATAACATGGCCCCCACAGAACGCCACAGGCTGCGCGTTTCACACCATGTCAGCACCTGTGCCGCCACTGCAAAGGCAAACAGAATATTCCCCTCATACCACGGAAAGCCTGCCAGATAATACGCAAACTGGGCAATAATTCCCCATCCCCACAGCCGGTTAATGGCCGGTTGCCGGATATGCGCATGACAGGACAGATTCAGCCCCCACACCAGGGCAAACAACGGAAAGGCCCCTCGTCCGGCCAGAAACATCCACGTCTGGTCCAGATGCAGAATGCGGTTTGCATGGTCCAGCACCATCAGCACCAGTGCCACCGTTTTGATGATATCCCGCTGTCCGGGTGACCAGACCAGCAACGACTGCAACCAGGTATCGGTCCGGGCAGCCAGTGAATCATTACGTGTTGTGTTCGTGTTATCCGTTGTCATCAGCGTTTATCTTCCTGTATCAGTCTCCGCCCAGGGTTTTCTCTTTCTGCAGGTCACGAACCATATCCCGCTCCATCTGCTGCAGACGCTCCTGCAGCAGATTTTCCCGGGCAACCTCCCGGACAGCTTCCCGCTCCCGTTGTGGTTCACGCAGTACACTCTCCGGCAGCGCGGCTTCCCGTTCAGTTATGGCAGCCCGGTCACGCTCCTGCCCGGCAATCTCCCTGACAGCCTGCTCTGTTTTGCCATCCGGCAGGTCAGGTTTGTTCTCTGCCATTTTACGGACAATTTCATCTGCACGGCGTTCCGTTTCACGGCGGATGGCCTCTTCAGCCTGCCGCTGTGCCAGTACCTCTGCCGTGACCGGTTCGCCATTTCCGGCTCCCGGCTGGACGCTGTTGTCCGGGATATTCCCCCACACGCGGCCACCGGTGATGGCACCGGGATTCCACGGACGGCCTTCACCGGCGATTCTTACCACCACACCACTGTCAGGATTATCACGGGCAATCCGGACGCCACCCTGCATATTATCAGCCAGCAGGCTTTCTCCGTTACGGCTGCCCTGCAGGGCCACGAACTGCGCATCCCCGCTGCCTTTCACCCGGCCTTCACCGCTGAATCCCCGCAGCCCGTTTCCGTCATCCGTGGTTAGCGGGTTCAGCCAGATACCTGCTGATTTGCCGTTACGGTCAAACGCCGGCAGTGCCACATACGGCTGCGGATATTTGCGCCCCGGTGCAATAAACCGTGCAGGACTGTCTCCCCCGGCAAGTCCCGCCTGACGGAGAACGGCACGCCCTGCCGCCACGTCCCGCAGTTCCCGTGCCGTACTGAACAGCCGCTCTGCATTCATGACCTCCCGGTCAGCTTTCGGCTCCAGCACATCGTGGGCAGTCCCTTTTTGTACGGCATTATTGATGGCATCCGTCCAGCCCTGACGGTCATCGGTGTACACCTGCACATGCTGCTTCATACGCGACAGGGCAACGTAGGCTGACTCAAAGCCGGCCATCTGTTTCCGGCCGCCTTCCGTACCTTCAAGCGCGATGGCAAAGGTTTCACTCGCCCCCTGCGCACCGTGAGCGGTGATGGCATAGGCCAGGTCAATATGTTGCTCTGCCTGCTCCTGGCCGGGGCGAATCACCCGGGTCTGCAGTCCGTCAGAAAGCGTGACACTGTCACCGGAAACCGCCGTCACCGTCCAGACGCTGTTGGCCACATAGTCGCGCTCCCGGTCACTCTTCGTGAAGCGCATCCGGTCACCGGTCCCCACCCGGATGGTGTCCGGGGTGTACAGTGTGACACCTTCAACCACCGCCTCCCGGGGCGAAATCAGCCGCGTGTTACCGTCCGCATCCTCCAGGGTTATCAGCCCGTCATCCTTACTGATACCGGCAATCCGGTGATACACATTATCCACCAGGACAAGTGCGTCCCGATGAGTCTCCCAGGTGGAGAGACGACGCAACTCCCCGTCGCGTATATTCGCTGTGTTCAGGACAGGCACCATGACCTGCTCTTTTCCCAGCTCACCGGCCTTTTCCCGTGCATCATGAATCATGCTGTTCAGCACGCGCCTGTCTTCATTCAGATGCGTAACAATCAGCGTCTGCTCCCGTGCTTCCGGTGTTCTGCCGGTATAGTCGCGGACAATGGCTTCATACAGTGTCATGGGAACATCCGGAAAAGCCTCACCTTTCTGTATCGCCTCCTGCTGCGCTTCTGCCAGTTTCGCTTCCTGGCTGTGACTGAACTCCGTCACAGAGTGCTCCGGTACCCATGCGCCCTCCTGACGTGGCACCTGAGACGGTTTCACACTCTCAAGCCCGGACAATGCCCTTTCCACATCCCGGTTAATCAGGCTGTATACCGCCTCCCGCAGTTCCGGAGTCTGACGCACAATCTCCTTCATGATGGCCACATCGGCAGCACTGCGCGTCTGCTGGAGACGGAAGGGCTGACCGGGCGCGATGGCCTGCAGCTGGTCCGTGTCACCGCTGGCCACGGCACGACCACCACCGGCCGCAATCAGGGCGTATGCCCGTGCCATGTCGGTATTGCCCACCATTGAGCTCTCATCGAGCAGGAACAGCGTGTTGCTGAAATCCGGCGTTTCTCCGCTGCGCTGCTGCAGCTGCGTGTCATGCAGAAAGGACGCCAGTGTCTGTGCATCCACGCCGGCGCTGCGCATCTCCCCGACCGCACGGTGCGTGGGACCCAGCCCCACGACACGGGGACGCTCACTCTCCGGCAGCATGTTCACAGCTGACATCACCGCCCGGAACTGTGTGGTCTTACCCACACCGGCATAGCCCTGCACCACCGTGAAACGGTCGGACGTTTCCAGTATCATGCGGGTGGCGGCACGCTGTCCTGATGTCAGACTCTCCATGACTCCGCCAGGGACTTTCTCCATCAGCGGCGTGACCGCCTCCTTACCTTCGAGAATATGGCGAAGAATGCTTTTTTCAGCCTCATACGACGCACGGGAAACCAGCAGATCTGTGCCATAACCTTTTGCCACATCCACATGCAGTAAATCGCCCCGTTTTATCTGCGCATCGATTTCCCGCCCCAGGTCAGCAAAACAGGTTCCTTCTGCAGCAAACGACTTTGCCTCTGTCAGCAGGTCCACATGGCTGAAGGCCAGGTTTTTACTTTCCACCACCGGAAGGGCCAGATGAATGGCCTGCTGTGCCGGCGTGTGAAGTGCGGACTTCTGATGACTGATAGCGGTTTCCAGCGATGTCTCACCGGCCCGCGCCTTTATCTGCTCAGAAACCACCGTAAAGGAGGGATGGCGGGCAAGTTTTTCCGCAGTACGGGTTTCATCCAGTGAGGAATACAGCCGGACATCACGACCACTGCGGGCCAGACCGTTCAGGGTCGCGTTGTCCATCGCCATCTGTGTGACGGAGGCAAAAACCTTCGCACTGTCGCTGACGGAATGCCCGGGCGTTTCCACCCAGCCGTTCTCCAGCTTCAGTGCCGTGAACGGTGAATCGCTCACAGGCAGGGAGGCCGGTTCAGCCCGCCCCGGCACAACAACCGTCATCGCATCTTCACTGACGGATGCCACCTGCAGGCGGTCACCGCCGGAGACGCGGAGTCCGGGAATTTTCCCTGTCACCCTCAGACGCTCGCCGTCTGCCACCGGCATTTTTTCCGGCCGGAACAGCGACCAGCTGCTGTCCAGAGAAGAAATACGCACCACCTGCGTTTCGCCCTGCGCATCCCGCAGGGTCAGGCTGTGACTCTGCGCCGTCACCCGGTCGATAACATAGCGGTCATGACTGCGTGTCTCCGGGTTCCACTGCTCCATCACCATCCCCGGACGGTACATATCCCGCAGATAACGGCTCCGGCTGTCCAGCCAGACTGGTGACAGGGCGGTCATGGTTACCTCCGGGTGTCCGAGCACGCCCTGTGTTTTCAGCTCACTGCGAATGGCCTGTGTCAGTATGGCCTGTTCCCGTACCCCGCTGACCTGTGCCACGCTCTCTTCTCCGGCTTTCACGCTGGCCGCAAAATCCCCGGCCAGCCGGGCATAGCGGACATTACGGTCCGGTTCACTGATGATGGTTGCCGGTCGCTGCTCTCCGCCCTGCCAGCGATATATGTTCACCCCGGCATCCTTCATGGCCATCAGCGCACTGCCTGTACCGGTTCGCTGCCCGCTGTCGGTTATCAGGATCTGTACGTTATGACGTGCGGCACCATCCAGCAGAGTTAACGTCTCTTTCAGGGAGAGTTTTTCACCCTGATCGACAATAACTGTACTGCCTGGCGTGAAGGCCATGCCTTCCAGCAACTGACGACGCCCGGTTATCAGTTCACCGGACAGCCGTTCATCCTGCTTCAGGTTCATCTGCGAGCGACGGTCAGCAGCGATAATCTGCACCTCCCGCCCCTGTTCCCGGGCCATCATTGCCAGTTCAGCCACCCGCTCACGCTGCCCGGCTGCGCCACCCTGCCCTGACACAATGGCCAGCGACGGACGGTCCTGTGCCAGAACACTGACGGCATCGCTGTAACCGGCAGTCCGGGGAACACTTTTCTCCGGATGTACGGTTACCCGATTCTGTTTCATGATATCGCGACTGAGTGCCCGGACCGACAGTTCATCGAGCACATGAATCCCGGACGTGAACAGCCCCTTCTCACGGTCAAGGGGGATGAGTTGCTCACGGCTGATGGCCTCATCAATACCAGCGCGAGCCCGCTCAATCACGCCCTCTTCCGGCGGCAGTATGCCGATTGTTCTGGCCAGCACGTCCGTGTACGTAAACTGCACTTTTCGTTCACTTAATCCGGCAATGGCCTGTGTCACCGCCTGCTGCACATCCGGCCCCTCCTGTGAAACAGCCCCGGGCGCCTGCGTGCGGGTCTCTGCCCGTTGCTCCGCCGCGTCACGATACGCCCGGATATCGAACCCGGTTTCCTTCAGCGTCTGCATCCACTCGGTCATTTTGATTTCAGGATCGACGTGCTGTTTGGATTTACGCGTATCCAGTGCTGCCACATCCCGGGATTTCAGCGAGGCGTCTTCCCCGACGGCCTCCCTGATAGCCTGCGAACGACTGGAAAAGGCCTCCACCGGTACGCCCGGCATCTCCCACATCCCGTGCTTACCGACCACTTCGGTTTCATAGCCCAGCGCCTCAACCTGCTCTTTCAGCTTTTCCCGGTAGAGCCTGCCAAAGGCAATCTGATTAGCGTACACATTCTCAATGAACCCCGTTTTCCCCACTTTGTCACTGCTCAGTGTCTTCCACTCGCCGTTATGCTGTGTGACATTGGCCACCACCGCATGCGTGTGTAACTGTGGTTCCTGATCGCGACTGGTGTCGTGATTAAAAAGCGCCATCACCAGATTACCGGTCAGCACCGTTTCTGACTGTCCCTCCGTCATAACCCGTGTGGAAGCCAGCGCCTCCACCTGACGGACAGCAAAATCCACGGCCTGGTTATGTGCATCAATAAGACGTTTATCACCGCCTAACATGGCCATCACGGAGACACTTTTGGGGGCGGAGAAGGTCAGGTCGTAGCCGGGACGATGCTTATTACTGCCATCCTGCATGCGACTTAAATCCGCTCCGTCCGGCAGTTTTCCCTCCAGAAGACGGGTAAAGGCATCCTTATCGACACTACCCTGCAGCCCCAGTTGCTCTGCCCCCCTGCCGGCCCAGCGTTCCTCCATGCTGCCCAGTACGTAGTAATTATCCTTGTCGGTATAATAGTTACCGGCACTTCCGGCCGATCTGACCTGCGCGATACTCATCATAAACGTATATCCCTTTGACATATCCCGATATCAATCCCACAATGGATATACACAAGACATATCCACATAAGGAGGCAAATAATGGAAACCACCGTATTTCTCAGCAACCGCAGCCAGGCGGTCAGACTGCCAAAAGCGGTTGCATTGCCGGAAAACGTAAAACGCGTTGAAGTGATTGCTGTCGGACGAACCAGAATCATTACGCCAGCCGGAGAGACATGGGACGAATGGTTCGACGGAAACAGCGTCAGCGCCGATTTTATGGATAACAGGGAACAGCCCGGTATGCAGGAAAGGGAGTCATTCTGATGCTGAAGTTTATGCTCGATACCAACATCTGCATTTTTACAATAAAGAACAAACCCGCCCGTGTCAGGGACCGTTTTAACCTGAACCAGGGGAGAATGTGTATCAGTTCGGTCACCCTGATGGAGCTGATATATGGTGCAGAAAAAAGCCGGATGCCTGAACGTAATCTCGCTGTGATCGAGGGATTTGTTTCCCGCATTGATGTTCTGGATTACGACGCTGCTGCAGCCACACATACCGGCCAGATAAGAGCAGAACTTGCCCGTCAGGGACGCCCTGTCGGGCCATTTGATCAAATGATCGCAGGTCATGCCCGCAGTCGGGGGCTGATTATTGTGACTAATAACACCCGGGAATTTGAACGTGTGGGCGGCCTGAGAATTGAAGACTGGATCTGACCTGTTCATCAGAAATCATCTCCCGGCTCAACATCCTCCTCGCGCTCCCGATGCACATTGATGTTCACCTCTTCACGACGCTGCATCTGCTGCTGGGTGTCCGGATGATTTTCCTGTTGCCATGCCTCATAAGCGGTCATATCCACCACTTCACCGGTTTCACTGATCCCGGGTGGCAGTTGCTGTTCCATCTCTTCTTCCGGTTTCATTTTCAGTTCCTGCTCGATTCCCCCTGCCGGAACATTCACACCTGCATCTGACTCCTTATCATTGATGACAGAAGACACTGGCTGTTGTGGCTGTTGTGGCTGTTGTGGCTGTTGTGGCTGTTGTGGCTGTTGTGGTCGTTCAGCCTGAACCACGTCTTCTCCGGAAACAACCTCCGGGACATCCGGTTCGAAGAGGCTGGCCATCTGGCGACCTTCTGCTTCTCTTGCGGCAAGCACGGCACTCAGGCGATTCTCCATTTCCGGATTGATTTCACGCGGAATAAACTCCGGAGCAACCTTCGGACGTTCCTGATATTTCAGGGAGAGTTTTACTGCCGGATACGGTCCGGGCAGGGTGACATAACAGGTCAGATCCGGCAGAGACTGAATGTCGGAATAACTGACCAGCGTCTGGCGCTCCATATCCTTACCGGTCGATACCCCGTCACGCACGGGATCAGCACCGTAGGAATACTGCTCGCTGGCTTTCAGGTGCTCTTTCTCACCAATTTCACCGGCAGCGAACTCTGCAATCTTATGGCTGGGAGAACGGAAAAAGGCACGGGTGTTCATGACGTCAAACAGCGAGGCTGCCGATTTCTCACCGTAGATATCTTCCAGCTGGGCATAGGACTGGATACCGAACACATAACAACCACCGAACTTACGGGCTTCCGGCAGGATTTCCACCAGGTCCGGCAGTTTGTGCAACGTGGGCAACTCGTCACAGAAGAACCACACACGACGGTTACGGTTCTCCCCCATCGCCATCAGGCCACGAATGGCGATGGACAGCCACATGGAGATCACCGGTTTCAGGGAAGCATGGGTGTCGGCATTCGACGAAATAAACAGCCAGCCGTTTTTCTTATCTTCACGGACACCCCGCATCCAGTCACGGATGGTGAAGGGCTCACCGTTATGCTCAATCCCCTGCAGGTAACGGATGGCTTTCACGTAGTTGGTCAGCACAGCACGGATGGAAATCGCCGTTTTCTCAATTTTTTCTTCCACCAGGTTGGCCGCCGGTGAATTACGCAGGTAGGTACGCAGTTTTTCAATTTTGATGGAAAGCAGTGTGTCCACCAGTTTGCTGTAGCTACGGTTGGGGTCATTACGCATCAGGTACGCCGCTTCCGCAAAAATGGTACGTCCAGACCCCTGCCAGAACGGGTCCTCTTTCGTTCCCATCGGGATCAGCGTGTTCGCGACATTATCAAAATCCGGCTGTGTCAGACACTCCTTCCACAAATCCCAGGCAGCACAGCGTGCATCCAGCGGATTCAGGATCTTATCGATGGAGGGATCATAGTAACTTTTAACAAACTCACACGAACGGTCATAAATCACCACCATATCACCACGCTTACGGGCGTAGTTGGCCAGACGTCGGATAACTTCCGACTTACCGGCCCCGACGGTGCCGTGCAGACAAAAGTTCTTGATTTCCGAATCCCGGATAATCGGCAGGTCGCCAATCCGGATATCCGAGTCCTCTCCGCCTTTTTTCAGCATCCGGGCCACCTCTTTCGGGTTATCCGTCAGCTGACGACCACCTGTGACTTCATTTTCGCTCTGTTGTTTACCCTGACGCCCCAGAATCCAGGAGACAACAAAGAAGGTGATCAGGCAAATAACCAGTGCCACAACTGTGGCCAGAACGAATGCGGACCATAACTGCTCTCCGCACCAGATCATATATTTATCATGCAGTACCTGAGCAGCGTTCATCCGAAAGATTTTGCCATAATACTGGATCTCATAGACCGGCTGGGACTTGATTAAATCCCGCATGCCTTCCAGCGTGGTACACCACCAGTAAATGCAGCCATTTACAAACGTCTGCCAGCTTATTTTTACCCATAAAACCAGACCAACGAGTATCCAGAAAAAAATAAACAGGCAGTAAAGCATGATATTGGCGATCTGGCTGAACATGCGGATACGCATGGACGCAATCTGACCGCCCTGGGTCATATCCTTTGCGTTAAAACTCATGATGATATTCCGAAGAAAGAAAGTCAGTCGGACTGATTATTAATAAAGATTAATAACCGTTAAATTCCGGCTTCGCCGGCAACACTTCACGGTCGCACAAAGAATTTGTACAACCGCTCAGTGTTTTCATATTTATTTCGGAAACGCCGGAAAGAAATAAAATTTATTTTATTTCTTTCCGGGGTTGGACAACGAGCAAAGCGAGGCGTCAGTCAGGAGGCCGGTCAGACCAGCCTCCGGAAGATAATCAGAGAATATTTGCGATTGATTTGGCCAGCTGGTCTTCGAGAACTGGCTTCGCCTCTTCAAATTTCAGATTAACCTTGTTCGCATTTGAGACCACACGGGTCTGATATTTATGCTGATTACCTGTTTCAGTACTGGTCTGAATTTTCGCACCTGATGTGCCCTGACGAAGAGCGGCAACATTATCCGTTGTCACCGTTGCCTTAGTACGCTCTGCAATCTGCACATCCGTGATCATGGTATAGTTCACATCTTCCACCATCGCATCCGCAGCCATACCCACCAGACCAGCAGCAAGCCCCACACCGAGTGTGGCACCGGCAGAATTGGAGTTATATCCGGTAATACCGGCACCTAACGCTGCACCAACAGCTGCGCCTTCATAACCACGGTTCAGCCATCCCTGAGACTCCCGCAGATCCATCTTATCGGCCTTCAGCACATTCGCCTGAATCCAGTAGTAGGCTTTATCCGGAGAAGTCACCACCTGATACCCTTTTGCTTTCACAGCATCAGCAATTTTGCCCTGCAGCCCGCTCATGTCTTTATCAGACGTGTTTTTAATCTGCAGAAATACCGTGCGTTCGCTGGCGGGTTCAAGCCAGATGGTCTCACTCATCTGAGTCTTCACCTCAAGGTTACGCTTCTTGATTGCTGTGCTCATCGCACCACACCCTGAAAGGGCCAGAGTGGAACTGACCAGTGCAACCATCATCAATTTTTTTGTTTTCATCAAATTACCTTTATTACAAACCACAGTTTTCTTATCGCCTGTCATCATAGTCCTGCCAACAAGTCCCAAAAGTATTTCCTGCTGAATCAAATCCTCCATGCATAGCTAATCCTGTTGCCGGATTAGTACGATAAAAATCCACATAATCAAAATTCACATCATCAAAATCCAGATGCAAATCTTCATTAGTTTGTTCATTTACCTGAGATTGCATCCATTCTCTTACACTTACACAACCACTAATTCGCCTTAATTCGTATAGTGTACCAATGATAAAAACCATCAGGCTTAATAACGGAGAGAGTAAGGAAGATACTGGCATCAGTATATACCAAACGCCTTTACTGAATTTAAACTCATCCGACACATGCCGTTTTTTTCGTATTTGAGAAAATAACCATATAAACAATCCCTGCCATAGTACAATAAAGCACAGGATAAAAACTGTTTCGGCACTCCCCCAATCAGCCAGATAACAGGCAATGAACTGTATCACCGTCACCAGAGCAATATGAGCTAAATTTTTCATTATCATCTCCCCATACAATATTATTGCTTGTGCTTATCCTGATACTCCTTTGCTCTTTTCATCAGTTCCTGTGGACTGTCAGCCCCGGGCATTCTTTCCTGACCCGATTTTTCTTCATTATATTCATTATTCTGAGATAATGCCTCTGTTTTATGGTGATTTTGTAGTTCAGAATACTGTCTTCCTACAATATTTTCTTCGCCACGTATGTTGCTCTGAGTATCTCCGATATTGCCTCGGTATTCTGTGACCATATTATCAACCTGATGTTTTACATCATTACGGATATTACTGTCCTGCGTTCTTTGCTCAATAATGGCCTGATGCCCCTGATGATCAGCAATAATATCCTGGCTGCCACCACCCGAAGGTACGCTCTCCATTCCTTTACCGATGTCCCCACGGGATTCACGCCAGGCATTATCAACACCAGGCTGTATCTGTTCCTGAACAAAAGACCACGCCATAGCCCGACGGCGTTCTGCAATCTCCGGTGAACTGGTATTTGTCAGAATAGCTTCTGCATCCTGCGGCGCGTGTTTCATCACATACTGTGCAAACTGTTGCGACAGGTCTTCACTCATCTGCCCACTCATGCTTTCAGTACGGGATGCCATTTCAGCATATTCATGGCTGCGGGTCATATTCGTCGTGTACTGGTCGTAACTCTGTTTTGCTGAGTTCAGGGCTGCAGACAGCTGGTCCACACGGGAATCGGCATTATTGTCCGTATGGCTGCCGGATTCACTGACCTTGCGACTGGTAAAGTAATCGCTGGCCTCTTTAAAGTCCTTACTGGCTTTAGCATCGATATCATGGCGAGCATCATGGCTGGCCCGTGAACCACTGCTGGCCTGATGCGCATCCTCATCACTCCAGTCAATACTTGCCCGACCACCACCTCTAACACCTACGCCACCACCAACACCAAGAATTTTAGGTTTAACCCCCCATTCAGCATGAGCATCGCCATACATCCCCGCAGAACCTCTCGTACTTCTTGATGCCAGTTCTCTTGTCGCCTGCTCATTACTGATATTATGCGCCTTCGCATAACTTTCCACTGCACTGCGCATACGGCTGGCCATCATGGAGTCCTGAGCGCTCATCGTGCTGTCAGCACCACCGGTGACAGAATCACTGCTCCCCCGGTTAGAACCAAACTGACTGAGCGTGTTCCAGGCACTGGCAATACTGCTGCTGAACCCATGCAGGGCACTTTCTGCTCTGTTCGATGCTTCCCGGGCCATTTCCTGTTGTGCCGCCGCAATCTGACGCGTTGCATTGATACCGACCGGTAAACGGGACATCGCCCCGCTCGCATCCATCACCATATTACCGTCACGGGTCTGTGTGGCGGTTGCGCCACTGCCGGTCTGGTACATCATCTGACCAAACGACGTGGTGCTGTTGGTGCTCCAGCTGAAGCCGTTCACGTTTTCCGTCTGCATGTTGCCGTAGGAGTAATTACCGTCAACCACACTGCCTGCCGCACTGGCGGTCGGGCTGATAGCAGAGGAAGCGAAATGGCTGTACACACTGGAAAATCCGGCCCCGAGTCCCCTGACCATCATCCAGGATAATGGCGGGATCATCATGGAAAGATACCCGGCAGTGGAAGCCAGATCGGAGTATTTCAGCTGTATCTGTGAAATTTCCGAGAGCACCACCGGTGCACCATTCTGCTTTGCATAAAATGTCATGGCGCTGTTCAGAATGGCATACAACATTGGCCATGACTGCAACCACATCAGGGCAAACACATAGCCTTTCAGGACGGACAGCGTCAGTTTGTTGAAGACAGCCGCCAGTACCAGAAGCGGGAAAATACCGATGGCGATCCCCGTCAGGATGGTCTGCGTCATGGGCAGAGTCCGCATCGCCACATGACCGATGGAGACATGTGCCAGACGTTGCTTCTCCATCGATGACGTGGTAGCCAGATTCACCAGGCTGGCTGAATCACCATTACGTGCGGCATAACTGGTGATCCCCTCCTTCAGGGCATTAATGGTGACATTCTGGCGGATGATCTGGCTGGCTGATTTACTTGAGCCATAGAAGTAACTGTAACTGTCGCCAATCAGCGTACTGAACAGCAGGTTAGGATCAGGGCGTCCACCAAATAGCTGCTGGGCATAATAATGCCAGGTTTTTCCGCCACTCTGTGTGTCCAGATTCAGCTTGTCTTTCAGCGAAACCGACGCGTCCTTACAGGTCACGAAATTATTATTGCTGTCATAAACGCCCCGCAGCGGACTGGGGCGGGAAAAAATCAGCGTGTAGGGATCAGCGGAGGCCATCAGCTCCTCCAGCGTGTATTTGTGGTTCAGGTAAATATCCCCCATCACGCAGTTCTGCACATAATCCTGGAAAAGATTGGCGATTTCCGGATTGCGGGACAAAAAGTCGGTGCTTTTTGATACCAGTTCTGCGCCAAACAGCATCCCCGTTTTGCTGTAGGTGACACTGTCCGGTTGCGTGAAGATCATCTCGTAACTGGCCACCATTGCATGCCCGATACGGGTCGTCAGTGAAAGTGGCATCGCCAGTCCGACCGGCACATTATCCACCCGGTGAACTTTGACCAGGTCACTGTTATCAATAATCTGCACCGATGTGCGGACATTAACCAGCAGGCTGATAAGCACAAATACGGCCACCCAACCCAGCAAATCCATCACGTTGTGCCGCTGTACCCACATTACGGCCACCGCGAGAACAGACAATGTGAGCGCAATTTTTTCAATGGAATCCCACGTCCGGGTCCCCATAAAGGCGGCAATGGCGTTCAGGTTATTCCGCAACCACTCCCCACCGGCAATCACATAAACTTCATTCACAGCGTGCTCCCTCCGAAGTGATAGTTGTTCTGGTAACGACTGAGCATGCGGGCGGAAAGCTGCTGACGCATGTAGCTCATCTGACGATCGACAACCAGCAGCGCATCCTGCTGTACCTGCACCTGTGACTGAAACGCCGCAATCTGCCGGGTGGCATCATTCATGTTGTCGTTAATATGTTCGATAACTGCTTCGTCATAATTTCCTGTGGCCACCATCGCCCGGGCCTGCTGTATCAGCTCCTGAATGTACTGCAGCAGGATGTCGTAACCGATATAGTCCGTCAGCTGGTAAATCATACTGTTGGAAACACCGAGCATCTGCGGGTCAACCAGGTATTTGAAGACGGGGATGGTGGTACTGGAAATAAAGCCTTTTTCCTTGTCATCCAGAGGCGTGTCACTGACCGCCTTGTTCTGAATGCTGGCCAGAAGTTTAGTAATCTGTGACTTCAGTGCATTATCCCGGCTGATGGTCACCGGTGTGTCTGCCACCACTTTCAGGCATTTATCAGAATCGTTGCAGTGATAAATTTTTGCTGTGCCGCCTTCCATCATGGCCCGGATAATTGAGCGGTCAGTGGTTCTGGCCGACAGCGGTGTGATTTCGCCGTTGGGACCAAACACCAGTGAGCCGGTCAGCGTCATCACAAATTCTTTCAGCTCTTTGTTGCCGTCAAACATTCTGTTTTTGGAAAGCGCATTCCACATGATGTTGATGTTTTTGGTCACCCGCTCCTTATCCTTGTCGCTGGCTTTATCCCTGACGCTGTCAGATTTCCCGCCAACGGTACATCCCTGCCGGGAAGCCGCCCAGTCAGCAAAAATATTGCTCTCACCGGCAATGTCCTGACAGACTTTCTGCTGGGACACCTGCGTCCGGGGGAAAAGCCCGCCGATAATCCCCTGCGCCGCCTGGCAGGAACTGAGGTTCATACTGTTAATGTCGCTTGCCATTTTCTGCACAAAGTCTTTTGCGGTTTTCATTTCCGGCACCGTCGTCTGCAGGGCAAGGTCAAAAAAGTAACCGGCAGCGTTGTTCATGATCTGCTTAACAAAACGCTGCAGCTGCTCGCCATTAATAAAACTGAACGAACCGAGATAGGCGTCAATGCCACCACATCCGGCATTGATATCCGGCAGCGTCATGGAAATCAGCTGAACATTTTTGACCTGAGTACGGGCATACAGGGAGCCACCGTAAGCATAGCCGGCGGCCTGCCCCTGCCAGACGCCCGGTTGTGTGGTATTGGAGGCGAAGCCCAGCTTGTTAAAGAACTGATTCATGTCACTGTTCACATCCGCTGACGCTGCAGGCGTCACCGTCAGTAAGGCGGCACAAAGAATAAAAAGAGGCTTAATGCGAAACATTATTGCTGCCCTCCCTTAATGTGTTCTCCCGGCGCATACGGCGTTTCAGCAGGAATATCATGATATTTCCGAATATTAATTCGCACATTGGGGACAGAAAAAATGTAACAAGAAACTCTGCTGCCAGCGCCCATAACGTAAACGGAATGACTTTCATCAGAACATTCCACATATACTGGAAATTAAGTAATTTCGGGTCGGCCATCCACGAATCAATACAGACATCGAAAATAACGTGCATAACTGCCCATAAAACAACTCCGGCAACAAGGAAAACAATAAACAAATCAAAATATCTGTCAGAACCTCTGAAACTATACTCAATATTCCGTCTAATTTTTCTTATTTTGAATTCCTGATTCTTTTTGTTTTCTGTCATTATAAGTTTCCTCTGATATTACTGATGATTCATTCAGACCGGTCATGCGGCTGTAATATATTTCAGACACCAAAATCCATCCCACAATTGCCCCCACAAAAAACACAACAGAAACAGAAAAGGTAAGACACAGCGAAACGACAATTTCTACAGGGCTGGCGGGATAAAAAAGTCCCTGACGGATAAAGGGGATATTCAGGCTGACGATTATTCCCGTCGCGATGCCGGATATTCCGGCAATGAGTAACACCACCTGCTTATTTCGCACCTTTTTTCCCTCCGTACATCTGCAGAACGGTATCCATCCGCGCCATAAAACCGGCGGCATCCGTTGCCCCCTGTAAAAGCGGTAATGCCTCAAGCGTGTTGACGTTGACCAGGAAGGTGGTCGGTGTGGCCACCGGAATATTCGGGAAGAAGGTCTGCATCACGTCCGGTGGCACCGGTAATGCTTCCGGAAAGGCGGTATCCCCCTGACCATCCAGGGTGTAGGGAAAAACGGAAAAGCCGTACTGCTGTGCCAGCTGCTTCAGTACCGGGTCAAACTGGTGACAGTAAGGGCAATGCCCCTGCATAAACAGCACCACCTTCCAGTCGGCCAGGTTAACCTGCCTGCCGTTGCTGAGGCGGAACCAGCGGGGAGCCGGCTTTTCTGTCTTGTCTGTCCTGGCTGGCGTGTCTGCTGCCGGTTGTGCAGGCTGCGCAGCCATACCCTGCGGATGCCAGAGTCGTTCAATTTCATCCCGGGTGGAGGCCTGCACACCTGTGACCATCATCAACAGAATAACCGGCAGTAATTTAGTGAGAGACATGTCCGCCCTCCTGCTGCTCTTCCATCATGGCCTGTTGCCTGGCTTCCAGCGCCTCACGCTCTTCCCGGCTGACCCGGGCAATCCATGCATCCAGCACCTGATATGCACCGAACAGCACGAGAATAGCCGCAATAAGCTCCGCCAGAAAAAAAGCCATCCCGGGTTTGCTGTGAACAAGACGGGCGACGATATGAAACCAGACACCCAGGGAAAATACCCACATACCCGTAATATCAAGCCGGGGTAAAGAGAATTTATATTTTCTCATATTTAAAACACCATTATTATTCAGTATATTGCTGATTTCATCAATCAGACACAGTTATGTTAATTATCACGGATTTAATACTATGAGTTTATTTTTTGACAGAAAAACACTGGAAGCTATCAGAGACATTATCCGGGAAACAATGTTAGGCAATGTTGCCATTGTCTTACTGATAAACATTTCACCGGACTATATGATACAAAAGAACAGTCCATCAATTATCATGCCCTCTGTTTTTATATTAATAATAATATGCATTGAACTCTGGATGCTCCTCTCTGTAATAAATTACTTGTCCGCATTACGAATAAGAAGAGCAAAACTCGCACTTATAATATTTATTCTCTGGATGTGTCTTATTCTCGCATTAACTATTCGTTATTTTATTATGTTTTCTGATGCATGGAGCAACCAGTAGAATATAATCATTCCCGCACCAGAAAACACTGCGGCAACAGCGAGCCACAAACGCTTATGCACTCCTTCTGATATGCCTGAAAAATATCCTGTATGGAGTAGCAGCAGCAACCATGACAACACTCCTGCCAGACCCTGCAGGGCAGGAGGGATATGCCACAGTTCATATTTCATAATAACAATACCTTCTGCCATCATCATGGACAGGGTGCAAACAACAAAACAGTCCCATGAAAAAAACGCCTGTCAGCAGCAAGGAAAATCACTGTCAGTGACATCACTGTCACCTGGGCCAGCAATAAAGGCCATAAAGAAATAAAACTCATTTAAACGACCTCTTTAAAAATTCGGTTTAAAGTCTTCAGAAACGTTCAGGAACTGTTTTGCCAGGTCGTCCTGCGAAATAAAGCCGTATGATAACGGACGAATACTGCCCTGTTTCGGGTCAACCAGCATCATGGCCGGGAAATATTTCACGCCGAGGCGCTGCGCCTGCCCCTGGTCAGTCCGGGAATCCGGCAACAGCGGATTAATCACGCCATCCACGGAAACGGGAATAACACTCAGACCATAGGTATCCCTGAAGCCATTAATGACCTGCGCCAGCTGCCCGTCGATGGGGTCCTGCCCCCGGTAAAAGAACATGATGCCGTAGTGTTCAGCCAGTTTCGCAATGGCCTGTCGCTGCTGCGCCTGGTCTGCCGCCAGCTGGTTCCGTACCGTGCCGTTGTAATGACTGTACTGCAGGTTATAGTCCAGTTCAGGATGTGCCAGCATGGCCTTTCTGGCGCTCATGGTGAAAAGCCCGGCCTGCTGAGTCCAGTAATTTTGCAGCCGGAAATATTTCACAAAATTATCCACGCCGGGATACAAAATGGCTTCGTACAGCGCCCGCTTTGTTGCCGTCTGCAGCGCGACCAGTTTCTGCATAATATCCGGTTCCTGACGGGGGACTGCAGGTACAGGTTTATTTTCTTTTTCCTTCGGATTTATTTTCTCGTTATACCACTGCCAGCCTGCATCTTTCCCTGACGCCGGAAAAATAAAGCAGCAGAGTAACAGTGGCAGTAATGCTTTATTCATCTTCATTCCTTTCATCATTTTTTCTTTCATCAGCTTTCTGCAGGTCAGTCAGAGCAGAAAAACAAAAATACAGAATAAACAGGAGCACACCGGAGTAAAGGATAACGAAAGCAGCAGCAAGCATCCCGCTCGCCGTGGTTTCTTTTACCGTATCCCACGACCAGATAATTACCGGGGAAATGACAATCGCTGTAATCGAAAGCCGGATAAGAAAATCAACAAGACGATTAGAAGTGAATATGACTTTCATCATTTCCCCCGGTTATTTTCCCTACCTTACTGTCCTGCCTGCTTCAGCTGGTCAGCAATCTGTTCTTTCACTTTCTGCGTCAGAACGCCACTGTCCGGGATTTTCTGGTTATTCATCAGGTCTTCGTAGAAGTTAGTGAAATCCAGTCTGTCGAACTGAATTTTCTGCAGCTCATCAACCGTAATCCCCCGACAGTCAGGATGCTTCGCACTGCCAAAACTGATACGCAACTGACCGTTGCGCCCCTGCTGCTGGACTATCTGCGCCAGCTTCGAATCAAACTGACAGTAGCTGCGTTTTTTCTCCAGACAGACGCCCAGCACTTTCTTCGAACAGAACTCCCCGACGCTGACGGTCAGTTTGTTTGATTTTGCTTTAGCCAGGGCTTTTTCATCACTGCTGCATTTGGCCAGCCCGATATCCTGTCCCCAGCCGCTGTCCTTACAGCAGTTGCTGTATCCGGCTGCAGCCTTCTTACAAAATTTCGCCTGACCGGTAAAAGCACGGACATCCACCCCGTTCAGCGCCGCAACATCCTTACCTGCTGCGGCCAGTGCCGCCAGCTGAGAAACAGCTTCGGCAAAATCATTACTCTGCCCGCTCTGAGCCTTATCGCATTCGCCATCGAGACAGAAGACGTCTCCCCCACAGACCATCACTTTCCCGGATGTTTTTGACTCACAGGAGTACGTGGCATATTCATGCAGACAGGCACCTTCTTCGGAGTAAAAGGCGCACTGGTGTGACACCAGGGTACAGGCTGGATTGTCGGTGTAGGTCTGACAGGTTCCCTTGTCTGCTGACTGTGTGACATACGTGTCCCGGTATGCCCAGCAGCTCTGGTACATGCTGTATGACTGACCGTCTTTCACCAGCGTCCTGTTCCCGCCAGCCTCCGTACATTCTGTTTTTGTCAGTTTCCCCAGCTCCTTGCTGAACGGGCAGCTTTCAGACCAGACAACATACGGTGTGTACGAGGCTTTTTTTACCCTGACAACCAGACGCAGCTTCATTGCCGTATGACGTCTGAATTTTGTATTCCCGACCCGGACGGGGTGAGATGACGTAAAAGCAACACCGGCAGTCAGTGTTTTCTGTACTGGTGTAAATGAGGCATCTGCTGAGTATTTGGCATTCCAGCTCAGTGGGGTTCCCAGTACTGTAATTGTCATAGGTACACTCTTCTGCAGGTAAGTACGACTCCAGCTGTAATGCGCATCGACAATTTCGCCGGTAACGGGAGAGGTAATGGAGACAACATACTGACCATTCACTTCACGTGCAGGTAGCTGACTCATTTCATACTCCAGCGTCCGGGTTTCCCATGTGGTACTCCCCTGCAGCTCCATACGGGCAGTTCGTGTGCAGTACTGCGCCACCTGTAAATCCCGCTCACAGGTGTAATTCGTGTATTCACTCCGGCTAATCTCCTGCGCACTGCACTGCTGCCCGGTGTTTCCCACAATGCTGTCAGCCCGGTTCACCACATCCCTGCCGGTCTGGATAAACGGTGCATCCGGTGAAAGAATGTCTTTCGGCTTGTTCATGAATGACTCTGTAATGGTTTTTCCGGTTTCACCGGTCGCCCATTCCGTAGTGCCGTCATTTTTCAGGCCGCCATCCCCGCCGGCAGTCACGCCACCGTAATATTTTGTCTCGTCCGGATTCGCGTTATAGCCGGGGATACTCTCCTGTGGCTTAAAGCCCTGAATACTGCTGCTTCCCAGCCCTTTGATCTGGTGAGCAAAATCAGAACCGGCCCGGTAATCACTGTTGCTGTCAGCAAACACAGAAAAGCTCAGGAAAAAAACAATTGCACAAAGATTGCACGGCTTTACTGAATAATTAAAATTCAGAGATCTGAAAAAGGTATTTATCTTTTCTTTCATAACCTGAACCATACTGGAGAATGAAGTGATGTCATCTCAACTTCAGAACTGTGTTGATTGTGGTAAAGCATTAAGTCGAACAGCCACAACGTGCGGGAATTGCAGCTCAACGGACCCTTTTGGAAAAAAACGGCGCAGCGATCGCTTTTACCAGTGGTTTGTAGGGCTGTTTATTACGGCTATTATTATTGCTGGCGGATTATGGTACATGGGGCTTCTTGACGTACCGGGATTACTACTCAGATAACGACTTCAGTAACGATATCAGTGTTCTGAAATCGGCACATAACGAGTGACGACAATACCGGTTATACCAGTAATGAGGGGTGTCGGGCTGAAGCCTGAAACAGAGCTGAAACTCACTGTTAAAAGCCCCCTTCACCGACCATCCCCATGCCAGACGTGGTATTGCTGATTCAGCATCCTGCCGCAGTCGCTGCTCAAGAAGGGCAGCCATTTTTACCGGACAGGCAAAGGCAATATAAGGAGGCAGCTTTGTAACAGGGAAACCATGTCCCTGACAGGAAGCATATGTGCGGAAGCCGTGAATGTTCATCGCGGCCACCAGGGCACGGATCTCCGGATCAATCTGATAATACCCGGCAGGTAAAGTCATTTTTGTTTATCTCCCGGGTTATTCAGCAACGCCCGAGCCACCTGCCGGCAGTCCCCCGTGGCGGCCACTTTCTCCAGCGCCTGACCGACCCGCAGGTTTCCCCGGATGATGTCGTATCCCTGACTGCAGAACACCACCAGTGTCGGTACACTGCGAATGCCGTACTGTGAAAACAGCGTCGGGTCGATCTGAACACCATCAGTCGCGCCGTCTTTCACCAGGGACAGCACGGCTTCAGCGGTGGTCTTCAGGTCATTGTTCACCATGCCCCGCAGTGTGGCGGGTATACCGTAGTGCCGGGTTTCGCCCAGCATCCGTTTCAGCCCCTCTTCGGGAATGGAAAACGACACAAAATACAGGGCACCCTGCCGGGGTTTCCCGTCCTGCGAATCCTGCTGTTTACGAACCAGCTCATCCAGAAAACGGTTATCTGAACGCTGAAGGGGGTTTTCCAGCACCTGTTTCTCCGCCCAGGCTTTCAGCTGATGGTCAGGTTTTTCACGCAGTTGTCTGCTTAAATTTTCCTGCTGCTTCAGGAACTGGCGGTTTTCAGGAGTGTTCACATTTTCTGAGGCATGAACAGTGATATGCATCCCTGCAGTCAGGGCAAAAAGCGCAAATATTTTCCAGTTCATGATATATCCTGATGGCATTATTACAATTTAATTACCCGTAGGGTTTTCTCTCAGTTTTTCTGCCAATTTTAAAAAAGCATCAAATTCTTTCTGATCTGCACATATTTTACTGGCTGTAACCGACACGGTTATTCCTGATATGTTATTGGCAGAGTCTTTAACATCATTATTATGGACGGAGACATTATCGGGACTGAAAATATAAACCTTTTCCCTGGGATAATTCCTGTCCACATCCTCCCGCCACTGAATCTGTTCTTTATCAAAACGGTGATACATTATTGAGGAAAACCGGCACAGCCAGTCGTCAATATATGACAGCTTATCCAGTAATTGTTGCGAATGACTGACTTCACTGGCAAGCTGTCGACACTCCATAATGCACCGGGACACACTACCATGTGTTTTCAAAAATGATTCCATTTCCAGCAGGATGCCCATGTCCAGCATTCTTGAGCCATATTTCATATTATTACTCATTACACCCTCCTTTATTTTTATTTACACACTTACCTGGCATAAACGCATAAACGCATAAACGCATAAACGCATAAACGCATAAACGCATCAACGCATAAACGCATAAACGCATCAGAGCACAAATATCTAAAAAACACAGATGCAAAAGCACACACAAATGCAGCTTTCAGATATAGCCGGACCAGAAACATTTTCCCTGACATATCTGACTGTTGCCATTCATAAATAACCTCACTGAGGACACTATCAGGAACAAAATAAAACAATATTGCAGGTGCCATTACCAGATTAAAAGGAAACCATTTTAATGTTTCATTTATCAGCCGGATAAGCACACAACCTGTTCTTTTTAAATTATGTGTGTATTTACTTTTTATCATCTCAATTTTCATAGATATTCCTCTCATTTGTTAACTCGATTTACAGGAAGACACAGTTACGTTTACGCCACATCAGGTAGCCGAAGTTTTTCTTTGTGTTGGGCGGATTTTTCCCGGTTTCCCAGCGGGTCACGCTGCGCCCGAACGGGTGGCACTGTCCGCTGTCCGGATACATATTCACCATCTGATAACGCCAGCGTTCTTTGGGCAGGATTGGGGACGGATATTCATTACAGACGGCGTTATTTTTCCCGATGGTTTCCATAATCATGCCCTGACGGTGCAGTTTGAACGCCATGCGTTCACTGACCAGCAGGGAGGACTGCAACGGACTGGACTCATTACTCACCCAGCCATTGAACGGATACATGCTGCCCTGTGAACCGGCACACCAGAACAGAACATCGAGAGGCATATTAAAGGCGCTGGCAATGGCATCTGCTGCACAGGCCCCCTGTGCTATCGGATTGGCAAAGATGACGGCTTCCGGATTGAGAATGGTGGTCAGGCTGCTGTCCGTCCAGGTGGGGTCGATTTCAGAAAGATAAGCGATATCCAGGTCACCACCTTCCAGACAGCCCAGCGATGTGATGATGTTAAGCCAGTACGTCAGCGGGTATTTGTACCAGTGAACGTGATAGAACGCCCCGTTCACCTGCTTCTCATCCTTTTTCGCCGTTCCCTGTGCCGTTTTACCAAAAGCCGGCAGGCTGAAGCCCAGGTTAACCATGCATCCCGGTGACCGGGTGACGTCCGTCAGCGCCATCGGCTCCCAGTAACCAATGGCCAGCCCGATACGCCTGAACAGCGGCGGCGGTGCCGGACAAATCTGAATGGGCATCGACGGGTTCGCCGTGTCGGGGACCTTACCCTGACTGACTTTGATACTGCCCAGCGAGAGCGGGAAAATACAGCTCCAGCAGATATCCGTGATCGGGTTTACAAAACGCCCCTCACAGGCAGAATCCGCAGACGCCGCAGGGACATGACCGGCGAGAAGGAATAACATCAGCAGCCACAGGCTTCGCTTCATTTTCTGCCCTCCTCTGCCGGAATAAATTCCACCTTCAGGAAGCGATCGCCGGGAACGGCGCTCACCCGTGCCGGGACCTGATCAATGCCGAGGCGCTGGCAGAGCACACCGTTCTGGTCGAAGTAAACACGGCTGTCCAGAGACTTCTGCATCTCCGGGATACTGCCCTGCACGAGGATAATTTTGCTCTCCAGTGTGGGCGGCGTCTGGCGTTTCATCCAGGCCACCTGCGCCGGATCATCGCCATTGATGAAATACAGCGTCTGGTTAAAAGGAACATACTGCAGCGGATTCATCACTTCACCCTGACGGGCAAACACCCGCCCTTCGTTATCCCGGATATCCGCAGCCAGTCTGACGGACGGGTCAAACAACCGGCTGCTGTATTTCTCCGTGCGTCCGATACCGGGCACGGCAGGGGGCCGCAGACTGTTGCGGATCACCCGCTCCTTAAAGGCATCCATTTTCCGGCCCATCTCACCGGACTGCTCCAGTGCCGTCAGGCGCTGCATGATCACCGTCAGCATGTCCGGCTCCTTTACCGGCCACAGATCGCCCCAGGTACCAAGATCGGCGGCGGCCACACTCTGCCCCCATATCAGCAGGGCAATCAGCCCCCGGCATCTCATGGTTCCGCCCTCATTCGCCGGGCAATATCCTGCTGGATTTCCCGGGTGATATCCGGTGCCCCCTGTACCACAGCAGGCGACACCAGAATGACCGCGTGGTGTTTCTGCTGCCACGCCTGCAGGCTGGCTTCCAGTGCCATGTTAAAACGCGCTGAAAGGGCTTTTGACTGCGCTTCTGACAGTTGTTTCTGACTGGCGCTGTCAAAAAACGCATCCACGGTCTGCTTCATGTTGAAGGCGACAGTCACCGGTGCGTTCAGTCTGACAATGCCGTAACTGACGACTGTATTTATTGCCAGTACCCCTGCCAGCGCCAGCCACCACGAATGTCGTGATACCTTCTTTCTTCGGTCTTTTAATTTCACATCAGTACTCATAATAATGCCCCTGTTTTCTCTGTTTCCTCTTTGCGGTAATATGCTTCCCTGATTTTCAGGTAAGTTAAAAAGGTGCGTTTTATATGACAAAAAAAATTCTCTTATTTTCCCTGATTTTTATTTTTAGTATCACCGGCACTTTTTCTCTTATGATAAACGGCAAACAGAAAAAAAGTGCAGATAAAATCATTCCTGCAATCAACGCTAAATATAATAATAAATGGCTTACACACAGATTAATAAAAATGGACTATGATAATGGAACGGCTTTATCTGTTATTCAGAAAGCATGGAATAACACCGAACACTTCATCCTATCAGCCAGAGAAAAATGCCAGTCAGCCACAACCACTCTTGATTTTCTTTACTGCACAAATGCTCTGCTTGGCGATATGTTCCCTTATAAGGAATCCAATATGGTCAGCCCGGCATATGCCAGTCAGTTCTCTGATTGCGATCTGAATGTCTATCTTCTCATTGACGCAGCCAAAGAATCTGGCAGGCAGATTGAGATCATATTCGCCCCCTTCCACGCTTTTATTTCATATATTGATGATAATAATGTAAGAGCATACTGGGAAACAACTGCCAACAATAATAAAGGAACTGTTGCTGATTTAAATGATAATCACTTGTATCAAAAAACATTCAATAAATTCTATTATGTTCCTCGTAGTGAAAATTACATAGAATCACTCTACCCCGTACTTATTGCAAATAGTGTGGATTCAGCACATAAAAAAGAAATATACAACAATCTTAAGCCAGAAATAAAAAAAACACCATTAGCCTATGATCTGTACTACAGCATGAAAAATGAAATCTCGTCTCAGGATGCTGAACAGATTAATCTTTTGTTAAGAGAAGACATTACCTCATCAGATAAACAACTTCTTCTTACAGGATACTTCATTAAAAACGGCAATACAGAAGCAGCCCAAAAAATCATTGACAACATACAAGCAAAAAACTGTAAATCAGAATGCATTGGGTTTAAGAAGAAAGTGTACTGGTACTTTTTCCCATCATATCTGGTATCTCAATATGCATCGGAATTTGGCGTCACTCTGTCCCTTGAAGATATATATTATTATTACGCATTCAATATTATCATTATTCTGTCCATTTCCATTTTAATTTTGCCCAACAGCAGAGATAAGAACAAGAAAAGGCGTGATAACAATAAATAACAGAGCAGGCACTCCCCCATCCATAAGGAAACTCAGGGGGAGACTGCAGGTTACAGGCACCATGATATAGCATCCCGTCACGATCAAAGGGCGATGACGACACAGTTCTGTATATTCATATAACCCGGTTCGGCCATATAAAGCCCTGACTAACAAAGACGGAGCAATCATAAACAAAACGCTTACAATGGCATAAATCATCAGCACATATTTTGTTTCTCTCAGAAATGGTGCCGGTGTATTTATTTCTGATTCAACGAAAAACTCATACCAGTACAGAAACAGGTAGCCACAGGCCACACCGTTAAGGATAAAAAATAAGACAATATCAGATACCTTTTTTATATGACAAAATTTCATATATCCCCCTTGTGACCTGCCATTAACTCCAGTTTCCGGTCATTCGTTCGCCAGACATTTCATGCTCTTTTAACCAGGCTTCCAGCGAAGCCATCTCCGGCCCTGATTTCTTCCACGCCAGCTGCCACACCGCCTCATGAATACTCAGCCCCTCTTTACGCTTCTGCTGTACAAACTCAAAATCCGGGCCGTCAGAGCTGTACATGGCACGGCTTAACGGGTCCACAAACAGACGGTGCCAGGAGGAGTGGTTTTCCACCTGCAGCAGGAAGGAACTGAACCACTGGTCTTTGGCCGCACCAAACTTGCCAATCATGTCCCGCTGCAGTGGCAGGAACTGGTCCGGGAATAACTGGTTATATTTCGCGAACTCCTTCGCACTCTGTTTGAGGATAATTTTGTAGGAGGAGTTACCCCATGCCGCACGGGCAGCACTGGAGGCCTTGTCAGAGTCAAAGTCGACGATGTTCTGTGTGATGGTGATATAGGCACCGGTATGGCGGCGACAGGTGCGGTAACCTTTTTGAATAAACTCACCGACTTTACGATTTTTGAAGTCCAGCAGACGCCAGCCTTCATCAATGACGTTCAGTTTTTTGAGAGTACGCGGCGTGCGGTACATCCTGTTCTCGATGTAGATAATCAGGGAGAACATCACCGCAACAAGCAGGGACGGACGGTCTTCCAGTCCCCCCAGCTCCAGCACCACCATTCTGGCATCATCCCGCAGGGACGGCTCATCAGAGTTAAAATACCGGCCATAAGTGCCGTTGGCAGTGTACTGGTCAAGCAGCACAATCATTTCATCCAGACGGCTGCGGATGGTCGGTGACTCGGCATACTGCTCGCTGTCACTGGCGTTTTTCAGGAAATTCACCACATCATCAATGCGCGCCTGATTCTTTTTGGCCAGCCAGGAGGCTTTGACCGCCTGCAGCAGCAGACCTTCATGCACTTCATCCAGGTTACCGTTGGGGCTGGCCATCACCGACAACTGGTCGCGGACACGCTCCGCTGACTGGTCAATATCGGTGATGTTCGCAAACGGGTTAAAACGCAGGGTTTCACCGTCCAGATATACGCCCCCCATGTTCTCACACAGGGACTTGTAGCCATCCCCCATGTCGAACACCACGGCAAAGCCCCCGGAGTCCAGCACGCTGCGGATAAGTGGCTGTATCAGTCCGGTTTTACCGGCCCCGGAGGTGCCACAGACCGCCATGTTGTAGTTGGTGTTATTCATCCCCTTAAAGAAGATATCGATAAACGCCAGCTGGTTACGGTAAGTGGGTGCCAGCAGGCCTGCCGGTGTCAGGGGGTTATCCGCCACTAACGGCATCAGGTTGGCCACATTAAAGCTCTCTGCGCGCTGAACCACACCGGCCTCTTTCAGCTGTTTAAACAGTCCTTTCCCGGCCATAAAGGGCAGGCAAGTCAGGAAATTGCGCATGTGGTTAAAGCGCGGTGAAATCAGCTCAAAACCGTTTTTACGGAAGCTGTTCAGGATGTCCTGCTCCACTTCCAGTGCAGTTTCATTATTGTCCTTGCAGAATGCTGTGATGTTGAGGAAGTAGGACACGACAGAAGACTGGCCGGAGCCCAGCCGCTGGCGCAGTTCCCCCCACTCCTTCGCCTCCTTTTCAACTGACGGAAACCATTTGGCATAGGAGGTCTTCGACTTCTTCTCCAGGTCCATGTACTTCAGGTTGGCTTCGCTGTGGGTTTTCACCTGGTCTTCCACCACCAGAGTCAGCGTCAGGATGAACGGGCAGGAAATGGACATTTCCGGGTTCAGCAGATTGCTGTAGTTGTCGGCCATGTTCCACAGGAAGGCGATTTCCGGGTTACGGGCCAAATGGAAATTCAGGATACGGGCTGTGCTGTTCCTGCCGTTCTCACGCAGCCCCAGCGTCAGGTAATCTGCCCGGACCTTCAGATCAAAACTGTCCTCCACACACTGATAATTCAGATCAGAATACGGGTCCAGCTGACGTCTTTTCGGGTACAGGGAGTCCGGGTTATGGTTAATCATCTCCCCGACAATATCGATAAAGGCCTGTGCATCCACCGTCTGTGTGGTGATACTGGCCCCCTGTAACGACGCCCGGATGATTTTCACCAGGTTTTCCATTTCCAGAATGTCGGCCCGGCTTTTTTTCTTCGAAGGAGAACAGTACGAGATAAACACCCGGTAATGGCGCAGGGTCAGGGGCAGATTCATCCCCTCCGGCAGCGGAAACTGTGTCGCTGCCGCTTTCATATAATAGGCCCGGGTAATGGCGTTAAACCGTTCAGCCTGTTCACCTGACCAGGAGAACTCACGCAGCCCGTATTCAATCCTGTCACCAACCAGCTGACTGGACATCAGATGGATACACAACGGAATACCGCGCGGCAGTTTGGTGCGCAGCATGTGATCGAGGGCCTCCACAATGGACTCATTCGCCCCATTGATGGGGATGGCTTCCAGCATAAAGCCCATCGTGGTGTCATTCATGAACAGACCGCATTCCTGGTTGTAATCACGGTACGGCAGCAGACGGCTGAACTGCGGGAAGCTCATTTCGCCCAGAACTTCATTGGCCTTTGCGGATTCGTCAGGCAGTTTCAGTGCTGTGACGAGGGAGTTAACCGCCTGAGTGACGGCCTCAAGTGGGTTATTCACATGAATTCCTTAGTTGAAAAATAAAGCGAGAAATGCGGTAGCCATGAAGGGAATACCTGTAATTAACGCGCCATTTCCCGGCGCATATACAAAGATTTCTGTTTTCTGAATATCCACTCATGTTCATCCGGAATTAAATCACTATGTTCTGCGACTGACTTATGCATAATGTTTTCTCTGCCTTTCCTGATATGCCTGACATTCAACACATAACGTCACACCGGGAAATATTTTCCTCCGGGCTTCCGGAATAGGATTTCCGCATGCTTCACAGAGATAAACAGGAATACCATGAGCATTTATTTTCTGGCGTATCCGGTTTATTCCTGTCATGGTCAGTTGTTCTGTTACTGAATATGCTTCATCGGCTTCATCACTCACGGAATATTCCTCCCGACATGTTCTGACACGCTACCGCCCATCCCTTTTCACGCACAGGGCACTCGTTTTACAGGCAAATTTTGAATACAGAAAGCCCGCCGGCATTGCCGGCTGATATACAACTTCAGGGCCAGTTAATTAATACGAGGTTTTCCCCACGCAGACGGCTTAATAACAAAAAACACACTGGATGGCTGATGATAAACATCCTGATTATCAATATAAGGCGCTATCCATAATGCAGCCGTCTGCTCACCCGTTCTTAGCGGACGGGGAGGTGTTACCGGCGCACCTGAACTGACCGGAACAACCGTTTTAACTTCCCGGGCAGCGGTAAACAGCGGGCGTGGTGCCAGCAGTTTCTGCTCCGGAAGTGTCGTCACCGCAGGTCTGCTGCCGGACGGAGTGGTCGCGGTGACGGTCTGCACCGGCATTGTCCGGAAGTTCCCTTCAGCCAGGCGCGGCAGTGATGCCGCAACCGGCTTTGCCTCTGAGGTCTGCTCCAGTTTTTTGGCCTTCTCATTGGCCTGCTCCATCGTCATACAGGTATCGGATGTGGTGGCGTTACATTCAAATTCCGTACTGGTTCCGGCACAGCCGGAAAGTAATAAGGTCCCCAGCAGAGGAATAAATAAAGAAATCTGTTTCATTGTCCCTCACCTTTCTCATCGCAGTTCACAAAATCATTCTTCAAATCCCTGACCGTACAGGTTTTTACAATGTCAGGATTTTCAAAAACCGTATTCCGTGATGATTTATAAACATATGCCACAATGCGTTTCCCACCCGCATCAGGTTCTGGTGCACTGACTTCACATAACGGAAGTGTTATTCCGGACTCATACAGCACCGAATAATTTATTTTTTTGACGCTGCCATCAGAAACCAGTTTATTCATCGAAGGGTTCTGAATAAAATCATCTGACACGGTTTTACCCGGCACAGAGAGGGCTGTAATAACATTAATATTACGCATGTTCATTTTTATCTCCGTTGTTTCTGTTTGTTCTGTCATCAGGAAGATAAACAGGGCATTTCCTGATTTTTCCCGGCAGGGAAGCATCTTCCGTATAAACCTCCTTCAGATGTTCATCTGCGGTTACCACCCGGATACATTTCATTTTTCCGGGTCGCACCGGATATTTCCCGGTGATCGCTGCCAGCGAGACATACATCAGTGCCAGTGTTGCCCATAATGCGGTGACCAGTTGCATCAGTGACCGGTCAGTTTCCCTGACATAATCTGCAGCATCAGCCGCGCGGTAATGGCAGATATCCTGTATTTCTGATCTGCCTGAAGAATCAGAGGAAGAAAACCAGCATTCACTGACCGGGAACTGTCCGGTAGGTGCTGTTTGTCTTACGAAGTTAATCTCCTTAACCAGTAATTTCCCCGGCGTGGTGTTGTCCTTCCATAAAACAAACAGAGCCATCAGGACCATTGTGGCCAGTGGCAGAATGACGGTGTACTTCAGACACCAGAACAACCAACACAGAACCCGGGCGACAACATACCGGGTGGTATGGCATATCTGACGGAGTGGCATATTATTTGCCATCGTTGCCCCCTCCCTGGTTGCCGGACATAAACTGCTGCGGATTCAGGTTGCCCAGCTGCTTCAGCATCTGGTCAGTATTAAAGCCGTTAAGATGACTTTCAGCCGATGGCGGAACAGGAACCGGACTTTCCGGATTGTCTTCTTCCGCTCTGCTCTGCGTGCGTTCCAGCGCCATCTCTTCCACGGTTTTCAGCTGGAAGCCGTCCTGGAACACCACGGTCACTTCGTTGCCCGCACCAATCGGTATCACCGGGTGATACTGTTCGGCACGTTTGATGTAGTAGTCACTGAGCGTCTGTGCGGCTTTCGATGCGCCGCCACCGATACCCATTTTCAGGACATCACCAGCCCCGTAAGCGGCTGTGGCACCCAGCCCGACAGCCGGCTGGGAGGCGCGCTCCATTCCCTGACCGATACCGTCAACAAATCCCGCGCCCCATGCCCAGCCGAGGATTTTGCCGTTACGCATCACCACTTCGCCCTTGATACCGTTTTTACCCCGGAAGCTGACATGCCCCTTAATCGGCATATCAATAGTTTTGCCGTCCTTCAGGCAACTGATATTGCGGGTGCGTACAATGGCACGCTCACTGGACACATCACCCCAGGCTTCCAGACCCACAAAACATCCCGTTGCGTCATACGTCTTGCTGTTCGGCATTTCCACCAGGCCGGTGATACGCAGCTGCATCGGCACCGTGGATTCATTACCGGTGACAGAGGCATTGGCATCCGCCCCTTCAATCAGCATGGCTTTCGCAAAACTTCCTGACGGAATGTACGGCAGTGATGGTCCCTGTTTTCCCTCATTACGGGTAAACACCTTACGCTGTATCCGGTTAGGCACCGGCACAGACTGGTACGTCACCTGTGGTGGTGGCGTGACACCATTCCCGGGATAAAACGCCGTCGGCGGTGGAACAGCAACGCTGCCCTGCGGCGGGAAGGATACGGGGGTGTTTTCTGGCTGTGGTTCGCCTTCCGGGCCGGGCGGTGAGGCAGGCATCTGCGGTACAGGCTCACCGGTCGCCGTGACGGGATTAGCACCTAGGGCTTTTACCTGCTCTGCCAGGGCGGCATTGTCCTGTCCCAGCTTTTCAATACGACGCTGGTCATCACCGCGCTGTTTGTTCAGAACATCCAGCTCACGACGGATTTCCTCATACTGCTTCTGCATCTGCGCTGCCGTCACCTGCATCTCTGTGGTGGCATGCTGACGCACCTTGTCATCAAAGGTCGTATCCACCACACCGGTCATATCCGGCACAGGCTCCTGTTCAGCCACCGCCTCACCGTTACCGGACATGTCCACATCAGACAGATACAGTGCACCACCAATCGCGGAGGCTGCACCGACAACCACAATCCCCAGCCACAGGTACTGCTTGCGTTTCACAATGGTGTTGATACTGGCCATCAGTTGCCCTCCCCGTCACGGATGACATACACATCCATGCGCGCACCTGCCAGTAACTGGCTGGCAGGCTGGCTGAACATCACGGCACGGGTTCCCGGCTGCCAGAAATCACTTTCCCGGATATTCAGGGCAGACAGCGTTTTATTTTCCACGGCAAAGCGGACCATCTTCACGTGATTTCCCGTCCATACCGCATCTGCCACTGAAGACAGCCCCGCCGGGGCCTGCAGGGTTTCTTTTGTCACCGGGACCTGATACCAGCCTGCAGGTAATTTTCCGCCACGGACGGCCTGGCTGATGGTCACAAGCAAGGATTCGTAAGGCGTGGACGTTTCCCACGCTCCGGCTTCTTCTCCGGTTCCGCGCAGGTCACTGACCAGCTGAATGGTACGCCCCGCACCTTCACGGGGAACGGCCTGAATGGAAAGGTTAAGACCACGTTCTGTTTCCAGAATGAACGTAAAGGGCTTTTTGTTGACGGTGGCCACCACCACACCGCCGGAGGCGGTCTGCTCATTATTGGTCAGTACACCATCCAGACTGTTCACGGCGATAATCCGGTCACCGGGAACGGTAAACAGATTCGGGCTGGTATTGCTGATGGCAATACTGGCCTGACCACCGTTCACCATTGGCACCACAGTGGGGGCTAACGTACCGGCTCCGGCCATCACGCTGCAGGAAAAAAACAGGCCACCGAATATTATTGCTGTATTATTTTTTCTCATCGTCTGTTTCCCCGAAATTATCCAGCCAGGTCACCCCGTTTTCCCGCTTCAGAATAAGGATGTAATGTTTGATATCAGTGAAAGGTTTTGAATCACCAATCCAGGTTTTAAGCACACCACGAATTTCCACACGGCCATACTGAGGCCAGACACGAACACTGGTCTGGAAAAAGGCTGAGTTCACGTTATCGTTTTTAATACGCTTCGCTTCTTCAGCCAGAATAACTTTCATCTGGTTCTGTGCGCCCGGACGGATATATTGCAGAAGCGCCTGATGTGAGGCATCGACGGTTTCTGATGAAACATTCAGGCGGAGGGCAATAAATGACAGCGCCATCTGCTGTAAATAAGAGGCATCTGCACTGTTCTGCGACACGGCAAAGGGGGCATTAAATGCCATTGGCGTCACGGCAGTGTGTTGCTCATTCTGAAGACGGTAGTTATTCACCCCCTGAATGACGTTAACAGAGAGGCTGAGAACAATAAGCACTGACATAAATATAAAGGCGATGGCCATTACACGACTGGTACTTAAACGGGCACCGTGTTCCATATAACAATCCTGATATCAGTTCTATTTAATCCACTGCCGGAAACACGAATCGGGAACATTATGAAAAATACCGCGCAGCAGGGCTGTTGGCATATACCAGTAAATCAGGTCACGTAACCAGGAACTGCCCCGTCCTTTTTTCAGTTTTTTAATCCCGAAATAAACCAGAACCGCTGCACCAATACCGAACAGATATTTCGATGTAGTGATACCCCAGCCAATACAGATTGCTGCGGGGATCAGTTCATCCAGTGGCAGGCCAAACCAGCGGCTCTGGTTGGTCAGTGTTTCCGGGAAACGATACTTTTTAAGTTTATTCTCGTCTCCCGACATCGTTTATTTCCTGTCAGAGGCCAACGACGGCCATACCCACAGCAATAAATACAGAGATGATGGCAAAACCGGCCAGGAACTTGACGTTTTTGGTCATCATGTACATGACCGCACCGACCAGAACTTCAGCCAGAACGACCCATTTAACAACACTGGAGTCCTTACCGAAGGTCGCCTTAACCGTGGAGTTACCACTCTGCATCAGGTCCTGCCCACTGCTGCCGGCGGCCATCGCCAGCTGCGGGAAGAACATCATCAGAACAGCAGCCGGGATCACAGCGCGAGCCAGGCGAAGCATATTCAGACGAGAGGGTCTGAAAGAGAAATACTTTTTCAGACGGGTAAATTTAGAAAAAAACGACTTATTTCTGATGGGCGCAGAAGCACCCTGAACACTTAAAATGGCGTCCATATGATTCCTCTGTTTAATATTGATAGATAAAAACTAAAGCTCTTTAAATGTTGACTCGCTCTCTTCGGTCACCTCCCTGAATATTTCTTCGTTATAGAAATCAGGAAACCGTTTCAGATGATCTCTAAGACGGATCTGGACTTCTATAGTTTTACTTCTGCCACTACGATCTTTGGCCTTAATAAGTCGGTTATTTGTATCTTCGTCGAGATACACCGAGACCGTTCTGCTTATACCGCCTCTCGCGTTACGCCTCCTCACTCAATTCACCTCTGTTTCCCGACTAATAAAATCATGATTACACAGAAACCGACGAAAAAAAACACGCCAAAATTGGCGTGCCTTATTTAACATTTACTTAACGCTATAGAATTCACGAATTATACTTAATAGCGAATCTATTTCTCCTTTATAGATACATGACACTCTGAATAAATCAAAGTGTTCAAAAAATTCTTTTATTTTCCGTTTAACTGGTTTAATTCGATCCTCAGATGCTCTGTCTGTAATACCCAATTCTCTGGCAATTGTTGTGTGACCAACACCCAGCATATAAAAAGAGAAAACAACCAACGTTCCTGGAGAAAGATCATCCCATATCGTTAATCGACCAGAAGTATTTGTATTACTTCCACTCTGATTTAACGCAAAAAATGGATAATCAGGAAACGGATTAATTTGCCATAAAACAACAGATTCGTCATTATAAAAAGAAACATTCTCCATCCTTATCTGATAGATTTCACCATGAAAATTAAAACGACGACAAAATGCAGAGCCATGCCCAAGAGCCTGGCATTCCAGTTCAAGTGATGAAAGAAAAATTTCAACCTGCAGACGTATATAACTCTCTCCTGATAAGGGTTTATCCTCTCTGGAAAAAAGTTCAATAAAAGCCCCATTGGCATAAAGGATTTTCCGGTTTTTGTTGCGGACACAAACCGGAACAGGAGAATTTCTGTAGATATCCTGAATACTAAGGATGTAATTATTTACAGATTGACTGTGAAGTGGGCTTTCTCTACGATCCAGCGCACACATAGGAACCTCCGTTAAGGATTCTATGGACAGTCGATACAGGGAGATCTGACCTCCCTGTATCGGCGATTTTCAATATCAAGTTTTAACGTGGTATTAACCACATAATTAATATACTAATTATTTTCCGTACTGTCACCTTTTTAAATCATAAAAATTCTGATATTTGAATGAAGTCAAGTTTCTTTTATTCATCATCATTTTTTGGAAAAAATCGTTCCATCTCATATGACACCTTCTCCCTGATATCTTCAACCATATTGGCATATTCAAACTTTGGATTCCCGGAGACATGAGGACTGAGAGACTCAATACCCAAAATTTTCGCAACTGATGACTGAGTTTTAACAACACATTCAAGAATAACTTTATTAAACTCTACCTGATTAAAGGCGGACTCTTTACGCTCCATCTGAGCTTCATATACACGAAGCCCTAATTCAAGAAGCATTGAAGCCGTTCCTGAAAGGCTGATGTCTTTATCTCTCGCTCCCTCCTGACGACGTTTTTCAACAATTGCATTTATTTTGTCATATACATCATTACTGATATACAAAATTACTCTAGCCATAAGACAGCACCTTTTAAATTCTGAAATAAGCGTTTTACTCTAAATACGTATAGAGTATTCATAAGAAAGAAGAACGCTCCTAGCGGCGCTCCTAGGATCATTCTATAAAAAATTGCGATCCGCCGCTAGAGGCGGCACTAATATATCACAATGTTTTTCATAAAAAATGTCAGTACTGATCCTAATCAGGGTCGTCACAGGATCACCACAGGGTCGTCAACGACCCTATTTAATAATGTAAAATAAATTAAAATACATTATTTAGAACATAAGCTAATGATTCAGAAAACAAATCAGCAAAAACTTGTTTTTGCGTGGGGTGTGGTGCTTTTGGTGGTGAGAACCACCAACTAGTTGAGCCTTATTGTGGAGTAGGTTAAATTATTTCCGGATAATGTCACCAGAGGTGAAAAAATGAAAAAGTGGATGTTAGCAATCTGCCTGATGTTTATAAATGGGATCTGCGAAGCCGCCGATTGCTTTGATCTTGCAGGTCGGGATTACAAAATAGACCCGGATTTACTGAGAGCGATATCATGGAAAGAATCCCGTTACCGGGTTAATGCCATTGGTATTAATCCGGTAACGGGATATGGTAGCGGATTGATGCAAGTAGACTCCCAGCATTTTAACGAACTGGCCCGCTACGGAATAAAGCCAGAACATCTGACAACAGATCCCTGCATGAACATTTATACCGGTGCCTATTATCTGGCAATAGCATTTAAAAAATGGGGCGTATCCTGGAAAGCCGTTGGTGCATACAATGCCGGATTCAGAAAGAGTGAACGCCAGAACCGGAGGCGTCTTGCTTATGCATCAGACATTTACCGGATTTATACCGGGATAAAGAGCAGTAAAGGCATCCGGGTTCCGACCACGAAGAAATCACTTCCCCAAATTAACAGTGTGCAGAACAATTAATATTGTATACATTGTCAAATACCGGTTATGCCGCGACAGCGGCATGGAAGGCCACACACAAAAATATCATATGAGTGATAATGCTGACTGGCCGAAGCCCCGCAAAGCGGGACCCCATCTTATATATATCCGGTAACTGCGCAGCCTCCTGCCAGACCATTTTTCGCGGGCACAATATTTACAGACTACCGAAAAGCCAGTTGATGAAATTGAGGCATATCAGACGACACAGCAATGCCGCAGGATGATAATATAAGTAAAGCCCCGAAAAATTTTTCGGGGCTTTACTTATATTATCATGACTTCCACTCCCTGAACTGTTCGGCAATCATCCATAATGCTTTGTTGATTCGGATATCACCGTCAATGCCTGTAATGGCTCTTGTTCTGGTATTTTTACCGGAGGCACTTCGCCCCGATAATCCACCTTTTATCATATTCTCCTGAACCCGCTGCCAGGTTGTCCAGAGATCGTTCTGTTTATCCTCCCAACGGCGGGGAGTAATTATTTGTTCAGGCGTCACTGGCGTTTTATTTTCATCTTCATACCTGACCATCAATGCAGCTCTGCCAAATAAATGTTGTTCTTCACTGTTAAGATGTATCTCTTTCATTGTCTCCATATTTTCAGTGACTTTATCAAAGACACCGAGCACTTCATACGCTCCCTCAATAACCTGCCCGACAATATCACCTTTATGTGGAACGCGGATTTCGCCAAAATTATTCCCGCACACCAGGCCATTTGTGCAGACAAAACGAAAAATTCCTGGGATCATCTGATAACTGGATGAACCATCATGTGAATTAAGCAGGATAATTTCAGGAACTTCTTTCCCGTTAATATGCCCTTCCCTGCGAAGACGTAACATATGTTTACTGTATTCGCGGCGTCCCAAATCACGAACCCGACTCTGACAGGCAAAGAACGGCTGGAAACCTTCATCACGTAACTTATTGATGATATTGATGGTTGGGATATATGTATAACGCTCACTCCGGGATTCATGTTTATCACCAGAAAAGACAGATGGAACAAACTGCATTAATTCGTCATCCGTTAACGGGCGCTCACGGCGAATAGAATTATATCGACCAAAACGGGAAGCTAATCGCATAACAGTAACTCCTTTATGAAGGCATAAAATTAATAAAAATTTTTTCGCTTAATATCATCCCCCTCGGTTATTGTTAACAAAAAGACAACAATTCCGAGGGGAAGGACCATCAAATCAGGTCAGTTCGGGACTGACCAACCTGCCGGGTGAAAAGCAGTAACAGCGCGATCAACTCATCAGCGTTTTTTCTGACAAGAGGAGTATGATTCTCCAGGCTATCCAGTAAGTCATGCAGCTCATTATTGACCTGGTGGAGCACCTTAAAGAGTGCACCAGAATCCCGGCAGCTCTGATATGCAAGATTTGCCTGAACAGCACGATTCTGCATGATCCCGATTTGTGCGATTGCGTCTTTCTGCTGATCGCCTGTTGGCTGATAAGTGGTGTTAAAAGAAAATGCGCTCATAATTCCTCCTGTATCTGATGTTTTCAGCCCCCATCATCTGTTGAGTTTCGGGAGCCGCGGTTTTGACGTTTTGCGGGGACCTGCCTTTTGTTCCCTCCGGTATTCACCATCACCTGTTTGAGAACCTTCGCCGCAAGGGGCATCACTGCCACGGCCGGAAACGACTGTCCGGGGGCAGACCGCAAAAGTTTTTGCCTGCTTTTGGGCAAAAAGTTTTGCGGGATGTGCATTTCACCCCTGGACTGGCGGAGACGGTTGTGGCTGTCTTTGCCCCCGGCGACAGGGGCTTAAACAGGTGTATGGCACCGGACACAACAACGGGCAGGGACCCGCCGCAACGACGAAGAGCGCGTGCGCGAAACGGCGTTGCCCCTTACATCCCGGCGGCCTTTTGCCGGGATGCCAGGAGCGCAGGCCACGGCGCGACAAGGGTGGCGCGACCGTTCCGGTCGCTGCAAACCCGGGGTTTTGCGTCAGGGATGGAAGCCCGCCAGGGCGGAGACAGCTCCGCTGGCTCCGTTCACGACAGCCCGCCCCGCCAGGGGGACGCCCGGAAAAGGCATAAGCAGGAGAACAACAAAACTGACAGGAATGAGAGCAGCAGGAAAAAGAAGAACAGTAGCAGGAACAACAACAACATCATCAGTAACAGACAAATGACAGGTATGAAAAGACAGAAGTACACAACAGAACATCCGCGTAATGAAAGGGGCGGCGCGCCAGCGCGGCCCCTTTCATATTTTTGCTTGCGGATGTCTGGTGTTGCCAGTGAAGGGTTATTCATCCTCTTCCTGAATGAAGCAGAATAATGTTCCGTTAAGTCCTTCCATTGGTATGCCTTCCTCCGGTGGCTCTGCCAGTTCAGGGTCGATAGCCGCTGCCAGACAACTGAAATCATCCGCAACATCGGCAAAGTCACTGATTCGCCTTACCGTCAGAGGCGTACCATCCCCACCTAACCAGTGAAGATGATGGGCTGGCAACCCTGCTTTCAGGCGTTCAGTGTCTGCGGCAGTGAGTTCTGTTGTTTCGGGTAGCCCGGCATCCACATATTCAAAATAAATATCTGTCGTCAAATCCCGGGACGAACGGAGAAGTAAAAGCTCTCTGACCATCTCTTCGCGCGTCATGTGCTCCGGGTTAAACCGGATATTGTTTTCCCCTTTACTCATTGTCTCTGTATCTCATTCAGTATCACTGTGCCGCAGAGCTGGCGGGGCAGTCTGGCCCCGCACGGATTTATCTGCCCTTCGTTTTGTTCAACAGGATATGTAATTCCCTTTGCCAGAACCAGATGTTCACCTTCGTAAAATGCTTCAGTGCATAAACCGGGCTGTCATAGCTGATTCGGATATGTTCTTCAAATTTCCGGTCTGTCCAGTTACTGCGTGCATACTGATAAACCAGGATTTTTTCCTCAACGCGGTCAACAACCATCAGACCAATAAACCGCTTTCCGGTTATCACTCCGCCTGCAAACGCCTTCGCATCCGGCATCGCCGTGTGCGGGATATTTCCCTCCACTTTTTGCAACACAAATAAATGATGGTGACCACAGTTCAAAAAATTCGTGAATTCCATGATGCGCAACGGGTTTTCACGTTCCGCCAGCGCCCGGCACTTTTTCTGGAGCCGTTTACTTTTTAATTCCTGTATTCCTGCAACAGCACCAAAAACAAGCTGTGACTTCCGTAACACCACATTCTGTAGTATTGTCATAATTGCCTCCGTCAGGGGGAACGGTCTTAAAAAGGGGGGCGTTACCGCCCCCTGGTACTACATGGCGTAGCTTCTGAGGTCAGGGAAGAAGCCATCACACCTGACTGGTTATGGGCTGGCCGGCCTGTTGGCTGAAAAGCATCACCAGTGCACTCAAATCACTGGCTTTTTGTCTGATAACTGGCGTGTGATTTTCCACGCTATCTAACAACGCCCCCAGTTCATCATTGATTTGCCGTAACTGTTTCATCAGCGTTTCCGCATCCAGGCTGCTCTGATATGCAAGATTTGCCTGAACAGCACGATTCTGCATGATCCCGATCTGTGCGATTGCGTCTTTCTGCTGATCGCCGGTTGGCTGATAAGTGGTGTTAAAAGAAAATGCGCTCATAATTCCTCCTGTATCTG
>ERZ1034847.72-NODE-72-length-60062-cov-62.063659_pt1 | contig 60062 bp, 62 predicted proteins | sample MGYA00520633_ERZ1034847 | MGnify/ENA primary metagenome ERZ1034847 (study PRJEB33766, sample SAMN09781732) | gut metagenome | biome: gut microbiome | host: Homo sapiens | place: Madagascar | study: EMG produced TPA metagenomics assembly of the PRJNA485056 data set... | reverse complement strand
AATAGGGAAGTTTAATGGCATTAGTGATGTATTTCTGATAATGAATAAAGGTTGTTAGTGCTATTCATTCACTAGACCCAAATTATGAAATCGCCGATGAGGACAAGAAGTTTTTGACAGACTATCTTTATGGTATAGAAGAATGGACGGAGTATGAACTGTACATTTTTGGAAATACAATGGCTGTTTTGTCAGATGCAGATTTGATTTTCTTAGGGAAAGCTTTTGCAGAACGTGATAAGTTTTATTTATCATTGCCGCAGTATAAAAAACAGCAGAGCTAACCTAGACATCCTCGTAGACCTTATATTTATTTGACACCGTATTTTCGGTTGGGGGCAGCTGAAAATATGTTGGTGCAGCTTGATGACTGATTACCTTCTGAAAAGACTGATAAGCTACACTAAAAAACTTAAAGAAAAAACGAACTTTTTGATTTGGTGGGGTTCGTTTTTTCTGTTTTTTACTGTAATGTGGTGTGGCTATTTTGTAACAAGAAGTTAAAGAATTTTTGATATAATATATAAAATAGTAAGAATAATGGAGAAAAGTCATGAAAAAGATAAAAAGCATTTTAAGATTAAAAAAAGTTTGGCTACCTAGTCTTATTTTAGGACTTGCTTTGGTACTATTTTTGGTGTGGGGGAGTTTTCATTATTCAAAGAAACATTTGATTGAGGAATATGTCTCCGCTTACCGTCAGTCTGGCGATACGTTTGAAAATATCAAGGGGTATGTCGTCTGGTCGGATACCAATCAACAAGTGACGAATGACCAAGCGCAATATACGACGTTTACAAAGCTTTCTAAAAGTGAAGCTCAAAAACTATCAGAGACGCTAGAGAAGGCAGACAGTTCGGATGATTCCTACATTAAAAAAGTGGGGCGAAGATTTCTCTTTTTCCCCGCTTACCGAGTAGCTTTAAAACCAATGAGTTTAACCATTAAGACAAATATTAATCAAGTTGATGTTCTTCTAAATGAGAAAAAAGTAGCGGTTAGTGATTCGGAAGATTATACGTTAACACTTGAGCGTCTACCAATTGCGGATTATACGGCGAGTATTTCAGGCACTTACAATGGGAAGTCAGTAGAGCTAAGTAAGGCTTATGACGGTGAGAATAGCTTGTTGGATTTGACTGTTAATTTTAAAACATTCAAAGTAACAAGTAATTTGACTGACGGTGAGCTTTATTTTGATGACACACGCATTGGGACTTTGTCAAACGGTGAGTATGATGTGAGTGATTATCCTTTGACGGATTCTGTGCAAGCTTATGTTAAAAAGAATTATTCAGACGGAGAATTGACATCACAAAAGCAGGCTCTTTCAGGCATTTCTGATGGTGATACGGTGGCTTTAGATGCTGAAAATCTTTTAGATGAAGCAAGCGCTGGTCAGATTCTTGTGTCAGCTTTTGACCAATTGATTTCGTATTTAAGCACGGGTCAAGATTCATCAACTGTCTCTACGGTATTTGAAAATGGAGCGAATAATGAGTTTTATAAAGGCTTAAAAGAGAGCATTAAGGCGAAAATGCAGACAGATACTCGTAAGGCGTCAAGTCTGACTGTGCCAGCCCTCACGCTGACGAGTTTGTCTCAGATTGGCAAGGAGTCCTATCTCGTTAACTTTTCAGCAACTTATGATTTTTATTATGATAAATCAACAGATAGCGAGAAAAATACATCTGGTGATGTTATTCAGACCTTGGAAGGCAAGATGACCTTGAAAAAATCAGGTTCAAGCTATGTTGTGGCTAATTCTGGGCAAAAAAATATCACCGTGACAGGTGAGAATAATCAAGTAAAATCAGATTCAGTATTCCCAGAAAAAATCTTGGGAACATGGAAGGTCGATGATAAGGATGACATCACTTTCAAGTTTGAGGCTGACGGTACGATTACTAAAACAACGAAAGATAATCAGGTCAAAACAGCGAAAGTTACTAAACTTGAAGAAGAGGGGGATAATATTTATCGTTATGTTTACGATGACGGTACCGATACATCAGCCTTTATTACTAGCGGTATTGGCGGTATCGGTGTCAAATATGCCTTCGGTATTAAAATTGATGGGTCACATTTGGAATTAGTCCTTTGGCAAACTGGAACAAATGACGATTTTGATTACAGTAAACCACTTTACGGCAATACATTGACAAAAAAATAGAAAGTTATTCCGTTTAACGATTAAAAAGCGCACAAAGAACGGCATCCCAAAAGTTAGACACAAAATCTAACGATTGGGGTACTTTTGTTTTATGATAAGCCTGCTTCAAAGGTTTTAGATTTGGCTTCAACACTGATTTTTTCGAGGGTAAATGGGTGTGTGAAACTTAATTTGTGTGCGTGTAGCATAAGACGTTTGGTAGGGATTTTGCTATAAAGTGGGTCGCCAATAATGGCATGATTATGAGCTGATAAGTGCACACGAATCTGATGCGTGCGTCCCGTCTTTAAGCGGCATTTGACCAGAGTTTCATTTGGAAAAACTTTGAGGCGGTCAACGATGGTTAAGGCAGTTTGCCCATTTTTGCGGTCAACCACACGCTTTCTACGGTCATGACGGTCGCGCCCAATTTTATCTTGAAAGACTTGGTGTTTGGGTTCGAATTTTCCTTGCACCAAAGCCCAGTATTCGCGAGCAATGTCTTTGTTTTCTAGCAAGTGATTAAGGATTGGCAAGACAAAAGGATTTTTGGCAAACATGACAGCTCCGCTAGTTTCCATGTCTAAACGGTGAATCACATAGCACGTTTGTCCGACATAGGCAGAGACGTGGTTAAGCAGAGCAATTTCATTGGGGTCATTGCCGTGGGTTTTCATGCCTTCTGGTTTGTTGACGATGATGAGGTGTTCGTCTTGATAAAGACAATCAACCAGCTCAGCTTGTCCAAAAGGAATCTCTTTTTTGGGATAATCGTCATCATCAAAAATTAAATGAATCGTGTCCCCAGTTTTGACCAAACTCTGCCAATTAATCATTTCTCCGTTGATACGAAGATGTTTTTTAGTGCGCAAGAAGTGGCGAATTTTTCGTGGAATGAGTAAATGTTCTTCTAAAAGTTCTTTGACCGTGCAGTCTGGATAAGGGTTTTTAAGCGTAAATGATAAAGTCATAGCTCTATTATAGCATGACTACAAGTTAAAACGCACCTTGTTCGGTGCGCTGATAGTTTATTTTGGGTCGTTTTCGTGCAACCAACCGTGGTATGTTTCCAATAAATTAACTGCCATTTGAGTTGCGACTGCCATTGAATAGGCTTCGGTGCCTTCGGCTTCGCTTTCAGAAACTTCAATTTTTGTTTCATCATAAACGGCTTTTAAACTTTCGTGTGACAATGTTTTTTTAAATGCTTCAAATTCTTTGTTCATCGTGAAATCCTTTCTAATACTCGGTAGAAGTATTGTGGGAATGAGTGGCTGTTTGAGACCAGTTGTGCCTGTTTTTCTATGCTTTTATTTTATCACAAAAAAAGGCTAAAATGAAATGAAAATGTTGTATTATTTAAGGAATCCCTTTATCTCTGACGATTTTAAAAGAAATTGATATAATGTAGCTATGACAAAATTAAAAATGATTAAAGAAAAAATTCTTTCTTTGTTTAATGACATCAAGGAGAGAATACCTTCTCACAATCACAGTAAGCGTAACTCATCTGAGGAGGAGTTATCAGGCGCTACTGTCAATGAATTTGAAACAGAAAAAACAGAAGAAAAAGAAGCAACACCAACGTATCAGCGAAGCAAAGGACACCACGAAAAGGTGAAAAAATCGCCTGCTTGGGTGCAAAAAATCTCTCGCTTCATGCCCTCCACCAAAAATCCAATCCGACGTTTCTGGCGTCGCTACCGTATTGGAAAAATTCTGCTTATTTTAACAGGAATTGGTGTTTTAGCGATTGGTTCTTGCCTTTACTTTGTCGCCAAATCAACGAATGTTTCGGATTTGCAAGATGCTTTGAAAGCAACAACTGTTATCTATGACCAAAATGATGACCAAGTTGGTTCGCTTTCAGGTCAAAAAGGAACGTATGTTGAATTAGGCGCTATCAGTGATAACATGAAAAATGCGGTTATTGCAACCGAGGACCGAACTTTCTATGAAAATAGCGGGATTAATTATTCACGTTTTTTCCTGGCTCTGTTCACCTTTGGGCACTTTGGTGGTGGTTCGACAATCACCCAGCAATTAGCTAAAAATGCTTATTTGAGTCAAGAACAGACAATCATCCGAAAAGCTAAGGAATTCTTCCTCGCGCTCGAGTTAACCAAAAAATACACCAAAGATGAAATCTTGACCATGTATCTGAACAACGCTTATTTTGGAAATTCGGTTTGGGGAATTGAGGACGCAAGTCAAAAATATTTTGGCACCAGCGCAGCGAATTTAACCATTGAACAATCAGCGATTCTTGCTGGGATGTTGAAAGGTCCTGAAATTTACAATCCTTATTATTCTATTGAAAATGCGACAAATCGTCGTAATACAGTCCTAAGTGTTATGGTTGATGCTGGTAAAATCACGCAGGAAGAGGCTGATGAAGCTGAGCAAGTTGATATTTCCAGCGAGCTTAACGATACCTACACAGGAACTTCTGACGATTACCAATACGCTTCTTATTTTGATGCGGTTATTCAGGAAGCTGAAGAAACATATGGCTTATCAGAAGATGATATTGTTAATAATGGCTATAAAGTCTACACAGAGCTTGACCAAAATTATCAAGCCAATATGCAAGCTGTTTTTGATAATACGTCTTACTTCCCAACATCAGATTATGACGGTGAAAACGCCCAAGGGGCAAGTGTTGCCATGGCCCCATCAACGGGGGCTGTTCGTGGTCTGGTAGGGCGTGTTAGCTCAACCTCTGCAACCTTCCGAAGTTTCAACTATGCGACACAAGCATCACGTAGCCCTGGTTCAACCATCAAACCTCTGGTGGTTTATTCACCAGTGGTTGCCTCAGGTTATTCAATTACAACTGAATTGCCGAATACGGTTCAAGACTACGATGGCTATGCGCCAACAAACTATGGTGGTATTGAGACAGATGACTTGCCAATGTATCAAGCCTTAGCTAACTCCTATAATATCCCTGCCGTTTATCTCTTAAATGAAATTGGTATCAGTAAGGGAATTAGCTACGGTAAGAAATTTGGCTTTAACATGGACAATGTCAGCGAGGAATTGGGGCTTGCACTCGGTGGTGGCGTCACAACGAATCCACTTGAAATGGCGCAAGCCTATTCAACCTTTGCTAATGGTGGTGTGATGCCAAAAGCTCATTTGATTACCAAAATCGAAAATGCTAGCGGTGATGTGATTGCAGAATTTAAGCAATCCAACAAACGTGTCATTAGCCAATCCGTCGCAGATAAGATGACAAGCATGATGCTCGGAACATTCTCAAACGGCTCTGCTATTAACGCTAATGCTTATGGCTACACGATGGCAGGTAAGACAGGTACCGTGGAAGCAAGCTTCGATGAAGACTTAACAAGTGACCAATGGGTAATTGGCTATACGCCTGATGTCGTTATCGCTCAATGGATTGGTTATGATTCGACTGATGAAAATCACTACCTAACCGACGCAAGTTCGGGAACGGCATCGACTATTTTTAGTGCGGTAGCAAGTAGCATTTTACCATATACGGCAGGAACAGAGTTTACCGTCGAAAATGCTTATAGCCAGAATGGATACGACTTAGTTTATAGCACCGATGATTCAACAGATACAAGCAGTAGCAGTTCGTCATCAAGCTCTGACAGTATCCTTGATAAAGTGCAAGAATCCGCACAAAACGCTGGCGACACGATTGGACGAGCGCTTAAAGACGCTTGGGATAGCTTCTCAAGTTGGTTTAACAGCCAGACGAACTAACGAACTTGCCAACTTATCAAAAATATGATAAAATAAAGTCTCGGAGGCATTATGGCACAGAAAAAAGCAAGTTTAGCTTGTACAGAATGTGGAAGCCGTAACTACTCTATCGGAGTTAGTAGTAATCCAAAGCCTGTACGACTAGAAGTTAATAAATTTTGTAAACATTGTAAAAAATACACACTACATAAAGAAACACGTTAATCATTTTGTGTAGTAACTGGCATTCTCAGCTTTAGAGTAATGAGCGGAGATGATAGAAAAAGGAGGCGCCCATGGCATTCATTAAGGAAGTTTTTACGATTTTAAAAGACACAACATGGCCAAGTCGTAAACAACGTTGGAAAGATTTTATTTCTGTACTTGAATATACAGCATTCTTTACCATTGTTATTTTCATTTTCGATAAATTGCTCTCACTCGGAGTGACAGATTTATTGAATCGTTTTTAAGATTAAGTTTGATTGGAGGTTTTGCAATAGCAAGCTTCTGATTGATGATTAAGTCAAAAGAAGCCTGAGAAGTTCTTTCTCAGGCTTTTTTGTGTACATTTGGCAGCAATTCGTTGACAGCGCTTATTATTTTTCCTATAATAAAATAAAGAAAAACACCCAAAGAGCCTTGTGGGGCTTTTTTATAATGGAGGAAATTATGTTAGATTCATTTGATAAGGGTTGGTTCGTTTTACAAACTTACTCTGGTTACGAAAACAAAGTTAAAGAAACATTGTTGCAACGTGCGCAAACTTACAATATGTTAGATAACATCTTGCGCGTTGAAATTCCAACACAAACAGTTAATGTTGAAAAAAATGGGAAAGTCAAAGAAGTTGAAGAAAATCGTTTCCCAGGTTATGTCTTAGTTGAAATGGTGATGACAGACGAAGCTTGGTTCGTTGTTCGTAACACACCAAACGTTACTGGATTCGTTGGGTCACACGGTAACCGTTCAAAACCAACACCACTTTTGGAAGAAGAAATCCGTTCAATTCTTATCTCAATGGGACAAACTGTTGATATCATTGACACAAATATCAAACCAGGTGATGTGGTTCAAATCATCGACGGCGCCTTTGCAGGACAAGAAGGACGTGTTGTTGAAATTGAAAACAACAAAGTGAAATTGATGATTAACATGTTCGGAACTGAAACACAAGCTGAATTGGAGCTTTACCAAATCGCTGAATTGTAATGATTTTTCACAAGCCTAATGTGTATATTGGCATACATTCTAAAACGCTGAACTCTTAGACGGAATTCAGCGTTTTTTGTATTTGAATGCTATTTTGATTCGGTATCTTCTTTTTCGATTTCTTCGAGGTAGCCTGCGGTCATAATGCTGACAGGGCGTACAATGATAGCAACGCCGAGGATAGAAGAAATCATTGTGATTAATTTTCCAATTTCAGAAACGGCATAAATATCACCGTAACCTACCGTTATCAAAGAAATGGTTGACCAATAAAGCGCGTCAAAAAAGTTTTTAAAGGTATCTGGTTCAACATTGAAAATAATCAGAGCCGAGATAAAAATGTAGGTAATAACCAAGGCACCAACAATAAATAGTGATTCCTTTTGTTTTTTTGAGAACATTTATCAGCAGATTAAGGCTTTTAGAATAACGAAAAAGTTTAAATACGCGAATGATTTTCAACAGTTTAAAGGTATCATTCCAAAAAAGGACAGAGGATAAAATGGCGATTAAGTCAGTAATAGCAAGGAAAGTGAAGGGGTATTTGACAAAGGATAATTTCCCTTGATTTAGCTTATAATCGGCGGTTATAAAACGCAAAAAGTAGTCGATAATAAAAATAATCGTTGTGATAGCATCAAGCGTGATATAAAATGACGTCGTTGTCTTACTTGTCAGTGGTAATAAGCTAACCACGATAGCACAAACCATAAAAACATCGTAACTTTTTTCAACGGTTGTTAGGTTATCAGAAGGTTCAATAATGTTAAAAAGCTGTTTTCTCATGAATGTCTCCCTGATGTTGTTAGGACTATTATAACATAGCAAAAACACTCTAAATAGCATGTTTTTTGGTATAATAAGTAACAAAACGAGAAAGAACGGAGAATGAGGATGTCTGTTGGTTTAGTATTAGAAGGTGGCGGCATGCGCGGCTTGTACACCGCTGGTGTCTTGGATACCTTTTTAGATGCGGGAATTAAGGTGGACGGTGTTGTCTCGGTGTCTGCTGGCGCTCTTTTTGGGGTGAATTTTTTGTCAAAACAAAAAGGCAGAGCCCTCCGTTATAATAAAAAATATGCCTCAAATCCAGGATATATGGGACTTCGTTCATGGTTAAAAACGGGAAATGTGGTCAATAAAGAGTTTGCCTATTACAAAGTTCCGAGGGAATTGGATGTTTTTGACGAGGAAGCTTTTGAAAAATCAGGTGTGCCTTTCTATGCAACGGTAACGAATTTAGCAACAGGAAAAGCTGAGTATCATAAGATTGACAATGTTTTTGAACAAATGGAGTTGCTTCGTGCCAGCTCAGCTTTGCCTTTAGCGTCAAAAATTGTGGAATGGCAGGGGAATAAATACCTTGATGGTGGTCTGTCAGACAGTATTCCAGTCGATTTTGCCAAAAGCCTTGGTTTTGATAAATTGATTGTTGTTTTAACACGTCCAATTGATTACCGTAAAAAGCCAAGTAATGGTCATGTCTATAAACTTTTTTACAGAAAATATCCTAAGTTTGTAGAAGTCGCTTCAAAACGTTATCAACACTATAACGACACCATTGAACACATTAGCAATTTGGAAAATGAAGGCGAACTTTTTGCCATTCGCCCCAGCCAAAATCTGGAAATCGGACGACTTGAAACCACCCCTGACAAATACGAAGAAATTTACCAAATCGGTGTCAAAGATACCAAAGCAATCATGGAACAATTGAAAGATTATTTAGCAAATGACTAAATGAGCATTTGATTTGACTGAAAATTCTTCTTATCAACTGAAAACAGGCATGAAATCCCTTGTGATTTCGCCTTTTTTCTTTATTCTTTTCGTGGTATAATAGTAAGCAACACTAAGAACATGGAGAATAACATGGCAACTTATAATCATAAAGAAATTGAGAAAAAATGGCAGGCCTATTGGGCTGACAATCATACGTTTAAAACAGGAACAGACGCTGATAAACCAAATTTCTATGCGTTGGATATGTTCCCTTACCCATCTGGAGCTGGTCTGCACGTAGGACATCCAGAAGGATACACTGCGACTGATATTCTTAGCCGTTTCAAACGTGCTCAAGGCTACAACGTTCTTCACCCAATGGGTTGGGATGCTTTTGGACTTCCGGCAGAACAATACGCAATGGATACAGGTAATGACCCAGCTGAATTCACAGCTAAAAACATTGCTAACTTCAAACGTCAAATCAACTCACTTGGTTTCTCATATGACTGGGACCGTGAAGTAAACACAACTGACCCTAACTACTACAAATGGACTCAGTGGATTTTCACAAAATTATACGAAAAAGGTTTGGCATATGAAGCAGAAGTGCCAGTTAACTGGGTTGAAGAATTAGGGACAGCTATCGCCAACGAAGAAGTGCTTCCTGACGGAACATCTGAACGCGGTGGTTATCCAGTTGTTCGCAAACCAATGCGTCAATGGATGCTTAAAATCACAGCTTACGCTGAACGTCTTTTGGAAGATTTAGATGACCTTGATTGGCCAGAATCTATCAAAGATATGCAACGTAACTGGATTGGTAAATCAACTGGTGCTAACGTTACTTTTAAAATCAAAGATACGGATAAAGATTTCACCGTATTTACAACTCGTCCAGATACATTATTTGGTGCGACTTACGCTGTTTTTGCGCCTGAGCACCCACTTGTTGAAGCTATTACAACACCAGAACAAGCGCAAGCAGTTGCTGACTACAAACACCAAGCAAGCCTTAAATCTGACCTTGCTCGTACAGACCTTGCTAAAGAAAAAACTGGTGTTTGGACTGGTAGCTACGCTATTAACCCAGTAAATGGTCGTGAAATGCCAATCTGGATTGCTGATTATGTTCTTGTAAGCTACGGTACTGGTGCTATCATGGCAGTTCCTGCCCATGATACACGTGACTGGGAATTCGCAAAACAATTCGATTTGGAAATCATTCCAGTTCTTGAAGGTGGAAATGTTGAAGAGGAAGCTTACACAGAAGACGGACTTCACATCAATTCTGGTTTCCTAGATGGACTTGATAAAACGCAAGCTATTGACAAAATGGTTGAATGGCTTGAAGCAGAAGGCGTTGGTAACAAGAAAGTGACTTACCGCTTGCGTGACTGGCTCTTCTCACGTCAACGTTATTGGGGTGAACCAATCCCAATCATCCATTGGGAAGACGGTACAACAACAGCTGTTCCAGAGGAGCAATTACCACTTGTATTGCCGGTAACCAAAGACATCAAACCTTCAGGTACAGGTGAATCACCACTAGCTAACTTGACAGATTGGCTTGAAGTGACACGCGAAGACGGCGTTAAGGGTCGCCGTGAAACCAACACAATGCCACAATGGGCTGGTTCAAGCTGGTACTTCTTGCGTTACATTGATCCACACAACGATGAAAAATTGGCTGATGAAGAGCTTCTAAAAGCTTGGTTGCCAGTTGATATTTACATCGGTGGTGCAGAACACGCTGTGCTTCACCTTCTTTATGCTCGTTTCTGGCATAAATTCCTTTATGATTTAGGTGTCGTTCCAACCAAAGAACCATTCCAAAAACTCTTTAACCAAGGGATGATTTTGGGAACAAGCTACCGCGATCACCGTGGTGCACTTGTGGCAACTGACAAAGTTGAAAAACGTGACGGTTCATTCTTCCACATTGAAACTGGTGAAGAACTTGAACAAGCACCAGCGAAAATGTCTAAATCACTTAAAAACGTTGTTAACCCTGATGATGTGGTTGAACATTATGGTGCAGATACACTTCGCGTGTACGAAATGTTCATGGGACCACTTGATGCCTCAATCGCATGGTCTGAAGAAGGTCTTGAAGGCTCACGTAAATTCCTCGACCGCGTCTATCGCTTGTTGACAACAAAAGAAATTGTTGCAGAAAACAATGGCAATTTGGATAAAGTTTACAATGAAACAGTCAAAGCTGTAACTGAACAACTTGAAGCCATGAAATTCAACACAGCTATTGCGCAATTAATGGTATTCGTCAACGCGACTAACAAAGAGGACAAACTCTTTGCTGACTACGCTAAAGGATTTGTACAATTGTTAGCACCATTTGCACCACACCTCTCTGAAGAATTGTGGCAAACATTGACACAATCAGGCGAATCAATTTCATACGTTGCATGGCCAACATGGGACGAAGCAAAACTCGTTGAAAACGACGTTGAAATTGTTATCCAAATCAAAGGTAAAGTACGTGCTAAGCTCGTTGTACCAAAAGATTCAAGCCGTGAAGAACTTGAAAAACTTGCCCTTGCTAACGACAAAATCCAAACAGAAATCGCTGGCAAAGACATTATTAAAGTAATTGCGGTACTTAACAAACTTGTAAATATTGTTGTGAAATAGATTTTTGATACAAGTTTGTTAGCTTTATTTCCAACCTCAACCCCTCTCCCAGAGCTTTTGAGTATCATAAAGAATAATATCTTTTTACAAATTCAGTTAAAAAGAGATTTCTGTTTGGAATCTCTTTTTATTATTTATAATTGATTCTTGCATTATGATTGAGAAAATCCAGTCAGAGCAAAATAGTTGTGTGAAAACACACTTTGTAGTAGCATAGCGTTATACGATTCTATATACTGTATTCCAACATCGAAGTAATATAGTATGACGAATTAGAAAGGAAATGTAAATAATGATTGAAATTACATTTTTAAACGCAGGAAACCAAGAACGAGTGGTGACGTTTGACTCATACGAGGAATTCGAACGTTCACAGCAAGTTTGCTCAATCGATATTGCCGACTATTACAAAGTCACTAAGGTCGTTTATAATGGTCATGTACTGGATTATTCAGGAAATTATGGCAACTTATTTTACTACTTTTTAAAACAAGATTTAACACAATATCGTATTTAACGACGTTTTTCATTTGTGAATAAAGACGACTAGTAGATCGTCAAAAATTTATGATAAAATCGCAACAAATTGATTTTAAAACAAGCAAAAAGCCCTAAACAAAGGGCTTTTTCTTATGATGTTTAGTCCTCCCTATAGGGCTCGAACCTATGACCCATGGATTAAGAGTCCACTGCTCTACCAACTGAGCTAAGGAAGGATAAGAAGCTGTATTGGCACCGTGATTCACGATTTGTATTGAACCCGCGATCTACAAGCAGGAGGGCAACTCGCTTCTCCTTAGTTGCTTCCGCGTGTAACGGCTTGCATACTGGAGAAAGACTACTGTTTCCCGAAATACAAATATTTAGTCGGTCAACACATTGATGTGAATTCGTATGCCACAGCAATAACCTATGTATTTATGATAGCATTTTAAAAAAATATTTCAAGGGTAAATCTTATTTTTTAGAAAGCGGTTTTCTTTTTAGGTATTAACAAAAGCTATTAAAATGAGAAAGTCAACATATTATTGTTATTTAGACAGTTCATCAATTCGCTCTTTGTTAGCACCGAGGGCACGCTCGTATTTCCCAGTTTGGTTAGCCTCAAAATAATTTTTTCCGACTAACTTATCTGGTAAATACTGCTGTTTAACCCATTTTTCAGGATAATCATGAGGGTATTTGTAGCCTTGTGCGTTGCCCAATTCTTTGCTGCCAGCGTAATGTCCGTCGCGTAGATGACGTGGAATTGGTAGATTTCCATTTTGATGAAGGTCGCTGATAGCCTTGTCAATCGCTGTATTGGCAGAATTTGATTTTGGTGATAAGGCAAGGTCAATTACGACGTTTGCAATTAAGATACGTGCTTCAGGAAAACCAATTCTTTGGGCAACATCAAGGGCAATGACCGTATGAATTTGAGCGTCAGGATTAGCAAGCCCAATATCCTCGTAAGCAATCACAGTCAGCCTGCGAGCAAGGCTTGGCAAATCACCAGCTTCAATCAGACGAGCGGCGTAGTGAAGACTAGCATTGACATCAGAGCCACGAATGGATTTTTGCAAAGCTGACAGCACATCATAGTGACCATCACCATCTTTATCCATGGTAATATAACTGCGCTGCAAGCTATTTTCAACGGTGTCAAGGCTAATGTGGCGCAGCCCGTTATCATCTGCTTTGGTTGACATGACCGCTAAATCAAGTGAATTAAAAGCTGAGCGTAGGTCGCCTTTGGTTGCCGTTGCAATGAAATCAAGCGCATCGGCATCAATATCAACATCAAAGTCAAATCCGCGCTCTTTATCAGATAAAGCTGTTTGCAAAGCTGTCTTTATGTTATCAGTTGACAAAGGTTCTAATTCAAAAATTTGTACCCTTGAGCGAATGGCTGGCGTCACCGAAAAGAAAGGATTTTCAGTTGTTGCCCCAATCATGATAATATTGCCATTTTCAAGTAAAGGTAGCAAGAAATCTTGTTTGGTTTTATCTAAGCGGTGAATTTCGTCGAGCAGTAAGACCAAACCGCCAGAAAATTTAGCTTCCTCGGCAATTTCTTGCAGGCGCTTTTTGCTGTCTGTTGTAGCGTTGAATGTCCGAAAAGCGTATTTGGTTGTTCCTGCGATAGCGCTAGCGATTGAGGTCTTCCCGATACCAGGAGGACCGTAGAGAATCATTGATGACAGCATATTGGCCTCCACCATACGGCGAATAATTTTTCCTTCACCGACTAGGTGTTTCTGCCCAATCACTTGGTCAATATTCTTAGGGCGCATTCGCAAAGCGAGATTATTTGGCATGAATATCCTCCATATAATAACTGTAAACGAGGTCATCAACGTAAGTATGGTAATCAAGAACACCTAAAATGTCTTGATTTTCTTCAGCAACAAGATAATGTGTTCCATTTTCAAAATCTTTGATGATTTTATCCTTATTTGCAATAGGTAGCGGAGCTGTCGTGTTAAATGTATCCCTTGTTTGTTTTTCTAGTATAACCACTTGTTCAATATCTTCTAGCTTCATTAGTCGTATTTGCATGTCATTTCCCCTTAAGTATGATAAAATAATTGTAACACAAAAGAAGATTGGAAGAAATTTTTAATGGCTAAATTTGGCTTTTTATCAGTATTAGAAGAAGAAATGGACAAGCACTTCACGTTTGATTATGCCATTGATTGGAATAAGAAAAATCATGCGGTGGAAGTGACTTTTATTTTGGAAGCGCAGAATCAATCTGCGGTTGAAACTGTGGATGACCAAGGTGAAATCAGCAATAATGACATCATTTTTGAAGATTATGTGCTTTTTTACAATCAAGCAAAATCAAAAGTTGATGAAGATGACTATTTGGTGACTATTCCATTTGACGCCAAAAGAGGCTTCTCGCGTGAATTTTTAGCCTGTTTTGCTGAAACATTGAACGACGTAGCAACCAAAGGTCTTGATGATTTAATGGACTTTTTAGCAGACGAAAATGCGACTGACTTTGCGCTCGAATGGGATGCTGAAAGCTTTGAAAATGGCAAAGCAGAACTGAAAGAAACAGAATACTTTGCCTATCCGAGGTATTGAGGTGGCAAAAAGAGGTAAAAATATAAACATGTTTCTAATGGATGGCGAGGTCACTGGTAAAATTAAGTGCACGTTGTCCAATTGGACAGGGGTAATTTACAAAATTCCTAGGCTTCAACTAGGAGATTTAAAATCGAGACCTGATATGAAACAAAGTGGTATTTATTTCTTATTTGGCCGTGACGATGATAATCATCAGGATACTGTTTATATTGGTCAAGCAACAACTCGAAAGAATGGCGAAGGCGTTTTGTTACGTATTCAAGAGCACACTAGAGATAATCATTCTGATTACTTTAATGATGTGATTGTGTTGACGACACAAAATGATTCATTTGGTCCAACTGAAATTAGTTACTTAGAGAATCGGTTTACTCAGCTAGCAAATGAGGCGAATCGTGTTGTTGTTCGAAATGGTAATGAACCCAATCCTGGGAATGTAACCGAAGAAAAGCAATCAGAGTTAGATGAAGTCATTGACAATACAAAGACTATCATTGGTGCTCTTGGGTATCGTTTATTTGTTCCAAGAGTTGGTAATGATATATCGACTAATGAGGAACGAACAGAAAAAAATTTTGTTCTAGAGCGTAGGATTAAGCGTTCAGGCAAAAAGATTATTGCATACTGTAAGCAGACAACAGAAGGATTTGTTGTTCTTAAAGATAGTATGGTAGAGATTACAGACGGAAGGGTAATTCCAGAATCTATCCGTGAATTATGACAAGAGTTACAAGAAAAAGGAATTGTCGAAAATGGTATTCTTAAGGAAAGTCAGTTTTTCAATAGCCCATCTTACGCAGCATCATTTGTCTTAGGAATGAATACTAATGGTCGTACTGATTGGAAAGATTCAAATGGATGTACTTTGAAAGAAGTAGAAGAAAATATGTGATAGTTTTAATGCTTGAATAGGAAAAATTATAGTTATTGTAAGGTAAGTATTAATAAAAACAAGAAAGGAAAAAGGACGAGTGTTCATCTTTGAACACGGACGGAAAATTCGGAAAAAAGATAAGCTTGACTAGTGTCAGTCGACACGTCATCAAGCTTCCTATTTTTCAGTCGTTTTCTAGTCGTCCTTTGTATCAGAATTATGAACAAGTGGCAAGAGTTGACTGTTGAGGTCTTGCGTGATGCAGAAGAAGCTGCGTCAAATATTTTAATTGAATTGGGAAGTCAAGGTGTGGCGATTGATGATAGTGCGGACTATCTCGGTCATGTTGGCAAATACGGCGAAGTAATTCCAGAAATCAAACGAGTGGAAGCTGTTAAAATCACAGCTTACTACCCAGAAAACGTTGACATTGAGGCTGTTGAAAAAGAGGTGGCTGACCGCTTAGCGGAATTGACTGATTTTGGCATTGATGCTGGTGATGTTCACTACGCAACACAAGAATTGGCAGAGCAAGATTGGGCAGAGAACTGGAAAAAATATTATGAACCAACGCGTATCAGCCATGATTTAACAATCGTTCCAAGTTGGACAGATTATGAAGCTAGTGAGGGTGAGAAAACAATTCGTCTCGACCCTGGTATGGCATTTGGTACAGGAACTCACCCAACCACAAAAATGAGCCTTTTTGCGCTCGAGCAAGTGCTTCGTGGCGGTGAAACGGTCCTTGATGTCGGTACTGGTTCGGGTGTGCTTTCGATTGCAAGTTCACTACTTGGGGCAAAAGACATTTACGCTTATGACCTTGACGAAGTAGCGGTGCGCGTGGCACAAGAAAATATTGGTTTGAATGCTAATACTGAAAATATCCACGTGGCTACTGGAAATCTTTTGCGAGGTGTTAGCATTCAAGCAGACGTTATCGTGGCAAATATCCTTGCGGACATTTTGGTCAATATGACAGAAGATGCTTATCGTCTTGTCAAAGATGAAGGTTACCTTATCATGTCAGGCATTATTTCTGATAAATGGGATATAGTTCGTAAATCAGCTGAGGACGCAGGTTTCTTCCTTGAAACACACATGGTTCAAGGCGAATGGAATGCTTGTGTTTTCAAAAAGACTGATGATATTTCAGGTGTAATTGGAGGATAAATGCAACAATATTTTGTAGCAGGACAAGCTCAAGACGTAGTTACAATCACAGATAAAGACACGGTAAAACATATGTTTAACGTTATGCGTCTGACAGAAGATGAGGAAGTTGTCCTTGTTTTTGATGACCACATCAAACGCTTGGCAAAGGTTGTCGATAGTGCTGAGCACCGTTTTGAAATTATCAAAGAGCTTGATAGCAATGTTGAGATGCCAGTTGAAGTGACGATTGCTGCGGGATTTCCTAAAGGTGATAAACTAGAATTTCTAGCACAAAAAGGGACTGAACTTGGTATGGCAAAGCTCTGGGCATTCCCAGCGGATTGGTCAGTGGTCAAATGGGATGGCAAAAAATTAGCCAAAAAAACTGATAAGTTGGCAAAAATCACACTAGGTGCTGCAGAACAAAGCAAACGCAATAACATTCCTCAAGTTACTCTTTTTGAGAAAAAAGCAGCTTTTTTAGCAGAACTTGAGCAATTTGATAAGATTTTCATTGCTTATGAGGAATCAGCCAAGGAAGGTGAGACGGCTGTTCTAGCGCGTGAGTTGTCACAAATGAGAGCAGGAGAGAAAATTCTCTTTATCTTTGGACCAGAGGGCGGCATTTCGCCAGAAGAAACCGAAATATTTGAATCAAAAGGTGGTTTGAAAATCGGTTTAGGACCACGTATCATGCGTGCCGAAACCGCACCACTATACGCTTTAGCGAGCGTTAGCTATGCTTTGGAATTGCTGAAGTAGTTAGGAGAAAAATGGAAATAGTTGATACGATTTACAATGATAATTGGGGTCGTTTAGACTCATGGGTATTATCGCGAATGAATGGTAAACCATTGCTGGCAGAAGCAGATGCGAATGCTGAGCTGACTTTAGATAACTTAGGCTTCGCAACAGAACCTTCTAGTCTTTCTTTCGTCTTTTATTGTTCAAAACTTAATAGTTTTGAACATCAAAATAAGATATGATAAAATTAAAGATAACAACAGGTCATATCTGGTAGTCATAAGTAAAGGAGAAGAATTCATGACAAGTAATCTTACAGAACAAGTATTTTTAAAGCCGTTGCTAGTCGAAGCAGAACGCTTAGGAACGGTAACTACTAAGAAAAGTTTTTTTGGTGGTACGGTAATTTTTATTGATAAAACAAAAATAGGTGGTCTTATAAATGATAATGGCCATTATGTTTTCCAATTTAAACCTACCAAAAGTGGTAGACATATTTTACTAGACTATTTAGGAGAAGCTGAAAATTTTGGGAAACACGAAATTCCATTCACTTTTCACACACTGACTGGCATATCTTTTTTGCCACAACTTGTGAAAGCTACTTTTGAGGAATTGAAAAAATGAAATACGGCTATGCACGAGTGAGTACCTTAGACCAAAAATTGGAAAATCAAATCGAGCAATTAAAAGACACCGGCGCAGATCAGTGTCCATATCCTGAACATTGGTTTAATTGATAATACCGCCACAGGACAATTGATTTTTACAATTTTTAGTGCCTTTGCCCAATTTGAACGAGCCTTGATACTTGAACGCACCCAAGAGGGGAAGCGCTACGTGAAAGCCCACGACCCCAAGTTTCGAGAAGGACGACCAAAGAAATATACAAAGGAGCAGTTGCAACTGGCGTATGAGTTAAAACAGCAAGGCTTAACTTACAAGATGATTGAACGAAAAACAGGGATAAGTATCAGTACCCAACAATGAGCTTTCAAGCAGGTGACGAAATAAGACAGTTAAAAGGCAGGACTTATCATGAGTGAGAATTTAACAATTAGTCAGTTAGCTAAAGAACTAAACGTAAGTCGGCAAAAAATTTACAGGTTTTTGGATAAACCAGAAAATAGTCATGTTCATGAGTATATCTATATAAACTCAAAAAAAATAAAAATGATTAACAATAAAGGTGTCCGATTTATCAAAGAAAATATACATCGGACAGCGAGCGGACAGATTTTTTTATAAAACAGATTGAACAAAAAGACGCACAAATTCATACATTACAACAAATTATAGAAAAGAATCAAAATTTATTAGACCAACAACAACGCCTTGTCTTGCAGGATAAAAAGCTACTAGAAGAATACAAGGCAGAAATAAACGACTTAAAAGCCCTTAAAATGCCCTCTAGTGAGTTTGAAAAGGCTGATGAATATAAATCAATCGGAAGAACAAGAGGAACGATTTAAAAAGCAAATAAGAGCCTTAGAGGAGCAAGTAAAAGAAAAAGACCAACGATTAGAACAAGAACAATCTAAAAAATGGTATCAATTTTGGAAGTAGAAAGTCGATTAAAAAGCAAAAAAATAATCAATATAGACACGACCGTTAGGGAGTTTTCCTAAAGGCAGAACGTCCGATTTTTCAATCGAGGTGTACAAGCGGAGCAACAAGAGCGAACAGGGAGATTTTTTGCTATAATAAAAGTCCTTAAGCATAAGTAAAAGAGAACGACTGAATTAGTCGTTCTCTTTTTTCCATTTTTCAGGTTTTTGTTCATTAACGTAGTGGGCAAACATCGTAAATCGTAGGTTTGAAGCTAAAAACATGCCTGATAGAATTAGCGAAAAATCATACGCAGAACAAGGCTTAGATGAAGTCCCAACGCAACACGAGGGTGTCAATTCACAACGTGACAAACGCAAAGAATGGAATGAAGCCGTCCAAGAATTAAGAACGGATAAAGCCGAACACTCAAACACGAAAGAAAAATTCTTTAATCAGTACCGAGTAGAAGCCCTCAAACAATATACGAGCTTTCATGAAAAAGCCGTCATTTCACGCTTAAGTAAAGAATTGCATATGTATATTGACCTAGAAAACTTAGAAGATAAAAAGCGTATGTTGTTTAACTGGAAAAATAGCACGCTGATTAAATGTTGTCCTGATTCAATCGCTTGTTCTGCTTCTGTCAGTTTTCGAGAAGGGGAATAGCCTTTGATTAAATCAATGGGAAAATAGCCTGTTACCAGTCGTGTGGTCTTTTTCGTGACACTACTTTGATTATGACCTTCTAGCCCTGAAATAATCGCTTGCGCCTGTTTTCCAGTGAACACGAAATAGTCATTTTCTAACAATTTCCACCTCTTTTTTTGAACAAGTCTATTGAACACCTGTTATACCACTAACCCAAAATAGTTCAATAGAGTACACCTTAGTGGGTTAATCGGCTGATTTTATCAATAAACTGACCTTGTGTATTTTTTAGCAACAAAATTTTTCTAAGTATACGAAATCTCCATTTAGAATTTCCTACTGAAAATGAGCAAATAACATCTAAGAATAACCCATTCTTAATTTTCTGATTTTCAATTTTTTCCCTGTCATAACAAACTTTGTCAATTATTTTCGTTAAAAAGAAATTTAAAAATAAAATAATTAAATTTTTGTCATCAATAAGGAGTATTACTTTACTGGTTGTCCCTGATATACTTTGAGACTCTGCATAACAAAAGAACATTTCTTGGCTCATCTCATATTTAGCTAACGACATTAAATTTCTTTTAGTTAAAAATATAATCATTCCACGTCCTCACCTTTTAAGTAAATTTTTTATTTTTTGAACTGTTGGAAGGAAACTCGGGGTTTTAATCCCGAGTTTCCTTCCAACGGTTTTCTTACTATTTTTATATTACTTTAATTATCCTATACTTTTTCAACTTTTTTCAAGTGTAACATCTTTAAAACCCTTTACAGCTAGGGTTAAGCACCTTGTTACCTGTACTTCTCGTAAGAGTTTTCCCTCTAAAAAATTGGTATAGTTTTTTTGAGGTGACACCGACTAAACATGCAGTTTTACTGGTCTAACTCTGGTAGTGTCACTCCCTCCTCCCCCCAATGTGCATCTGCACCACTCACCCTCTTACGCTTCGCACGAGGCCTACGTTTACGCTACTGCACAGTCCAAAAAGCGATCCTCGCTTGCCATAATCACAAGCTACGCTAAAAGTAAATTAAATAATTACACTATCCATAAAATACATTATAAAATAATTTTTGGGAACTATATACCAGTTTACACTAGACACAATATATAGTGCTTACGAGAATATCAAAAATACAATATGTTGTTGGTGGTGTAAACTGGTATATAGTTCCCTAATTTTTTTTAGTATTTCTAGGACTAAAGTCTGATTTTTTAAATGCAATTAATTCTCATTGATTCAAAAAGAAAAAAGACAATCTCTCTACTAAGAAATTGCCTTTAGAACATTGAATATCCCTTATTGAAGTTATTCAATCTATCATTTTATAGGGAATGTTATTTTATCAAATTATTTTTTCTCATTCAAATTTTATGAGCACTTCCGAAAATCGGAAACCTCAGACAAAAAAGAAGGAGCTAAATGCTCCTTCCGACTTTATCAGAAAGAAATAATAGACCATTGGAAAATGAAGTGCGGGGTAACAATAAGTGCTCTCAATTTCCTTTGTGTTATTTCTCTAAAACAAAGTATAACAAACTCTTTGAAATGTTGTCAAAAAAACTGAGACCTTTTCAACGTATCTCAGCTCTTTTAGTAAATTACTGAAAGTAAAAATTGAAATAATTTATATCAAACAAAATATATTATACTAAATCAAAAATTTAGAAGTCAAATATTTTATTAAATACTTAATTAATCAAGAAGTTCCTTTTCAAGTTTTTCAAACTTTTCTAATTCTTTTTCATCATATTTATCGTATTTTCCTATTTCGTGTAATAAACGTTTAATTTCGTGAAAAGCTTTTTTTTCTGTATGCCATTTTTTAAAATGATGTTTACGTTCATCTTCATTAATAGAATCAAGCTTTTCGAGATCTGAATCTAATTTTTCAATTGTTTTAGAAATTTTTTCTACAACTTTTTCTTCTTTTGCTACATAATTTGTCATAAGAATTCTCCTTACTTAAAAATGATATATATAGAATAATAAAAAATAATCGTAATGTCAAGTAATTTGTGCTATGCCAAATACTCATATTTTACGTTAGTCTTTTAAATACAAAAAACGGTTCTGTTGCAAAGTTTTCCAAAAAATCTATTTTAGTGTAAAATTGAGAAAAAAGACAGAGAAGACAGAGTAATGAATCATTTTAAAGGCAAACAATTCAAAAAAGACGTCATTATTGTCGCTGTTGGTTACTACCTGCGTTACAATCTAAGCTATCGTGAAGTTCAGGAATTGTTATATGATCGTGGAATAAATGTTTGTCATACTACGATTTATCGTTGGGTGCAAGAGTACAGCAAAGTCCTCTATTATCTTTGGAAGAAGAAAAATAGACAATCCTTCTATTCATGGAAAATGGACGAAACCTATATCAAAATTAAGGGACGTTGGCATTATCTTTATCGTGCAATTGATGCGGACGGCTTAACCTTAGATATCTGGTTACGAAAGAAACGGGATACGCAAGCAGCCTATGCTTTCTTAAAACGACTCCATAAACAGTTTGGTGAGCCGAAAGCAATTGTGACCGATAAAGCACCTTCTCTTGGCTCCGCTTTTAGAAAGTTACAGAGTGTGGGTTTATATACTAAGACAGAGCACCGAACTGTGAAGTATCTTAACAATTTAATAGAACAAGACCATCGACCTATTAAACGACGGAATAAATTTTATCAAAGTCTCCGTACAGCCTCTTCCACGATTAAGGGCATGGAGACCATTCGAGGAATATATAAAAAGAACCGAAGAAATGGAACGCTCTTCGACTTTTCGGTGTCTACTGAAATCAAGGTATTAATGGGAATAACAGCCTAAGATATTTGGAGTTCAGAGAGGGCGCGTTTGATTTTCAAACTTCGCAACAGAACCTTATAGCACATTTTTGGCTGTAATGGAAGTTTTTTTAAGACAAGAGAGGACAAACTCTTGCTAGTTTTTACTAGAAATAAAGGGACAGGTTATATGCCAGCCGATTCTATAAAATGGCGTTGCGGACATAAGCAAAGGTTACTCTCATGACTTTGTGTCCTAAGGGTGGTGGCGACCATTAACGGCTAGGGTGGCAAACAGGATTCCGAAAGAATCGGTAGTTGTCATTCAATGCTACGATTGGGCTGTTTGATCGTAGGGAATGATGATGTGTGTAAGCACCAACTCATGAGAGATGTTACTAGTGACTCCAAGGCGTCGGCATGACGTTAGCCCCCTAACAGGTTGTACTCTGATCGATGTTTCATTTTTTTGAAATGTCGTTCTTAGGGTACAACTATGCCCAACACCAAAACGCACAACAATCAGTTAGAAATTCAGGGTGTAGAAAAGCAACTGTTTTTTTCTGTTTTTTGAAAAAAGTTAAATAATATTGGGTTATTTTTTAAAATTAAGAGTAAGGAATAGATAAGGGGGTACAGGAAGTATATAAACAGAAATATACAATAAAAGAAAATATGAATATTACTAAAATTTTAGGATATAGAACACAGATAAAAAACTACATAATAAAATTAGGTTGGGAAAATATGGTAAAATGATATTGAATAGAAATAAGATGGTTATTATTATCAATAATCTAATGGATATTCTGTTAAAAAGAGTTTAGAAAATCTATAGAAAATTGTAATTTAAAATGTAAAATTCGGTTTGATATAATGTATTTGAATTATTTAAGAGAGGAAAATAAGTTATGTTTAGTTTAATTATTGGATCTATTAGTTTATTGATGTTTGTGTATTTTTTCAAAAAAGAACCAAATCAGTTTAAAAATATTTTTTTACTAATGGTAAGTTTTTATTTTGGAGTAAAAGGGATATTTTTTTTGTGGAGAAAGTTTTTCCCTACACTAAACCCAGATGGAGCAAGTTATGTAGAAACTAATAGTGGAACTATTTATTTTTCAATTTTTATTATTTTTATATTGATACTAATAGTTTTTTCTTGGTATCTATGGAGTAATTTTTTTACATTAATAAGAAAAGAAGGCCTTTTGTTATCCTATTATATATTACCTTTTTCAGCATTATCTATATATATATGGATTTTTTTGAGACTTACGTATAGAAATAATTTCTTACAAGAAATTTTTAATTCGATAATTTTATATATTCCATTATTGTATTTTTCTTATTTTCTCTATACTAAATTATATTTAAGATTAGTAAAAATTGAAGATCCTGATTACATAATTATTCATGGTGCAGCATTGATAAATGATTTACCAACACCATTATTGATGAAACGGCTAGATAAAGGTATAGAAGTATTTAATAATTATAACAAAAAAGCCATAATCATTGTTTCTGGTGGTCAGGGAAAGGACGAGATTTTTTCAGAAGCAGAAGTAATGAAAAAGTATTTATTGAATAAAGGTATTCCTGAAGCTAAAATTCTTGAAGAAAATCAATCTCGTAATACTTTTGAAAATCTCTTATTCTCTAAAAGACTTATTTCAGGATTAAATAAACGAGTTATAATTGTAAGTAATGAATATCATATACTTCGTTGTGTGATTTATGCAAAAAATATTGGTTTTAAAGCTGTAGTGGGTGTTCCCAGTAAAACGGTAAGATATTATAAGATTTTTGGAGAGTTTAGAGAAGTTGTAGCTTTTATAGTGAGATATAAAACATTATTTCCCATTTATATTTTGTTATCGATAGTTACTTTATATTTAGATTATTTTATGAATTAGCCGAGAACACCTGTGATTTTAATCATGGGTGTTCTCGGCTTCTGTTGTGACCTAGCTTTAGCTAGGTTAAACAACTGACAAATATAAACAAAATAATACAATTCGTATTATAAGAGTCCCCGTTTTTCTAACGATTCTACATAGAGACTATGTTGACGCATAGCTCTTTTTTATTTTAAGAGATGTACTTTCTATAGATACTTGAATTAATTTTTGTTGTTTGTTAATATAATAATACACTTCGAAACTTATAATTCTACTGTTTGAAAGTTTTTGTTGGCTCATGAGACAAGAGCTTTCTATTCTATTATTTGTGTAGGTGATGTGATGAATAGAAAAGCTGTCATTAGAAAAAAGAGTTAGATACGAAATTTCTGATGGATGTTAGAAGATAAATACAATGTAGTAGTTAACGGACATTATATGTAACAGAAGAAACTAATTTAGTTGTGTCATTATTCAATGTTAGAAATTCTGACCACAAGTTAATAGGCTATTAGTAAAGATTAATGATTAGATTTGTAATTATTTTGGGAGGGAAACAATGGTAAAAAGAGGATGTTTGTATCGAGTTGGACAATTTTTTTTAGTTTTGTTTTTAGTATGGTTTGTTTTAACTTTATTTTTTGTGATCAAAAATCAGTTTAGTACGAATTTCAAAGATCTTAGTAAAGATAATCAAATAGTGTTACAAGAAATGGAGGATTATTATAAGGCATATAAAAAGAAAAAAATTTGGGCAGGATATGATCTTAACAAGTATAGTTTTCTTGCTGTAAATGGTAGAGGTGGAGAAGCTTATTTAATTAATCCCAAAGAATCAGTCGATAGTATTTTTGCAAAAGAAATTAACATGCCAAGTGATTCTGCAGTGAAAGTGTATCGGATTGCGGCAATGTCTCCCTCACTATACAAAACTTATGGATTAGAAAAGTTTAATTTGTTGGATGTTTGTAATAATGAAGTTTTCTACTTACGTTATAATAAGGATAGAAATATTGATGATGGTGCTTATGATTCCTACCATTTTATTACCTTTTTATCCCATGAGGCTTTTCATAATCAAGTGCAAACTTCTTGGGGAAATGAACATTTAGGGGGACGTTTTTCAACAGAATCATTGACTGATAAAGATAAAGAACTTTTAGCAACTCGTTATGACATTTTGCAGACTATCCAAGAAGAAGTATGGAAGGAAACTTCAAACCTTGAGTTATTAAAACAAAATATAAAGAAATATATTGTAGAATCAGAGAAATTGAAAAAATCAAATCCCGCTTATTTTAAAGATGAAACGATGGCAGAAACATTTGAAGGAACAGCAACTTATGTTAGTGCAAAAGCATCAAAGGCAGCAAATTATAAATATAATGTGACATGTTTTAGTGATCCCAAAGGACAAAAGATAGAACATATTCCGTTCAATAAGCTCATGCCTTTGATTCAAAATGGACAGATGGATATTAGTAGTATTCCTTCTAACTGGATTTATTCTTCTGGTGGATTATGGTGTGAGGTGCTTGATAAATTAGGAAATACTAATTGGCAAATCCAGTTGAATAATCAAACAACTGAAAAGCCAGTGACTTTATATGATCTTATTAAAGAAACCATAGATTAAGTGGTTCTGTTGCAAAGTTTTCCAAAAAATCTATTTTAGTGTAAAATTGAGAAAAAAGAAAGTGAGACATCCAAGACTCATAATCCCCTTGGATAGATTTCACTTTCTTTTTGTGCTGTTACAATAATCTTTGCTAGGCGCTCAATATCAGCACTTGTTCCTCGTAATTCAAAATCACCCAACATCGGAAAACCAAAACGTTTGGCGTACTGTTTGGCTGTCAGGCAATACTGTTCGTTGAAATTACGATTGCCAGAACCAATAATACCAAAACAATGTTTGTAGTTGTCATGAGCAGCAATAAAATCACCCAGCGGATTCGTCAAGATTTCAACATCACCTGAATCAATACCATTACCACCTTCAAGATAGGTTGGTAAAACAGCAACAAAAGGTGTCGTGATTGGAAATGTTTCATGATTGAGTTCCTTGATATTAATGGTTTGTGTATCTAGTAAATAATGGTTCAGTAAGTGTTCAGTTAATCGCTTTACAAAGCTTTGTGTGTTACCGCTTAAACTGATATAAACAATGCTCAACGGAGCTAACCTTTTTTCTTGTGACATAATAAATCCCCTACTATATATGGTATTGTTTATAATAATGTAACACAATATATGGTTATAAACAAGAATTTAGTTCTGCAATTTAGATGATTTAGAAAGCGTTTAAATTTTTTGAAAAAATTAAACTTTTAAAAAGAAAAGACTAGACACTTTAAAAATAATATATAGTTATAGTGTAAAGATAAATTAATGGAAAGAGGAGTGTTTATGAACAAGTTTCAAATATTTTGAGCCTTAATCGTCTTGGTGCCAAAGGGATGTTCCTTGGTATGATTGTATCTTTCGTTGCAACAGAAATTTACTGCCGTGTAAGTAAAAAAAGGTTGGCAAATTAAAATGCCAGACAGTGTTCCACCTGCAGTTGCTAAATCATTCGCAGCACTGATCCCAGCTGTTTTAACATTGTCAATCTTTACAGTTCTTAATGCTATTGTAACAGTTGGTTTCAACACAAACCTTCACGATGTTATCTATAATATCATCCAAATGCCTTTAGTAGGTCTAGGAAGCAGTATTTGGGCAACATTGATTGCAATCTTCTTTATCCAATTCCTATGGTTCTTTGGACTTCACGGACAAATCCTTGTTAACTCAGTAATGGATCCAATCTGGAATACATTGATGTACGATAACTTGGATGCTTATAAAGCTGGTGAACACATTCCGCACATTATTTCTAAACCATTCATGGAAATATTTACTGTTGGTTTAGGTGGATCAGGTATGACTTTGGCATTTGTTATGAAGAAAAAACAATATCGTGATGTTGGTCGATTGGCATTAGGTGCTGGTATCTTCAACGTTAACGAACCTGTTATCTTCGTTTTGCCAATCGTGTTGAACGCTACAATTCTTATTCCTTGGGTAATTTCACCAATCATCGTTACAGCTCTTAACTATTTCGTAATGGCAATTGGTCTTGTACCTGCTCCAACAGGTGTATCAGTGCCTTGGACTGTACCAGTATTCTTTAGTGGTATGATTGCAACAAACTCACTTGCAGGAGGACTCCTTCAAATCGTTGACTGTCTCATCGTTGGATTTATTTGGTATCCATTCTTGCGTATGCTAGACAAACAACCTGATTCTGCGCTATAATAGAACTATAGTTTTTAAAAAATAGTCTATACAAGTAGAGTAGGAGCAATCTATGTCAAAATATGAAGAGATTGCAAGTATTATTCGAACGAGGATTTCAGACGGCACTTACCCTATTGATTCAATGTTACCGATTCAATCGGACTTAGCAAAAGAATTTGGAGTAAGCCGTATGACAATCAAAAAGGCTATTGAGATGTTAACCATCAAAGGTTTGGTTCTTTCAAAACAAGGAAATGGAACAAAGGTTTTAAATTCTTCGTTTTGGGATAAAGAGGACTCAAAATTCCGTTTGAACAACTACAATGGGTTGAGCTATGATATGAAAGATGACCCTCGGAAATTGACGAGTAAAATCATTGAATTTAATGTCGAATTTCCAGATACTAAAATAGCAGAGCGGCTCCAAGTTGATTCAGCGACACCTGTTTACAAAATTATCCGACTTCGTTTATTAGACGGTAAACCTTATGCTTTGGAGCATACTCATACGTCTTGCGATTTAGCGCCTGGTTTGGATGATGACATCTTATTAACATCTGTTTATGGTCCCGTTTTGCAAGTCGAACGAGTTGTTTACTTGGAAAATGGAAGAGCGATTGAATACTCTCGTAGTAGAAATCGTTTCGATACTAGAGGTTATTCATTATTGGATGTTAAGAATATTTAACTAAGAAACCCAAAAATGATTTGGGTTTCTTCTTGGTGAACAAGTATATTTTGCTTGAAGGAAAGGAAAATTTTTATGGCAGAACCATTATTTCTAAAGTCACAAATGCATGATAAAATCTGGGGTGGAACTAAACTTCGTGATGAATTTGGTTATGACATTCCAACAGAAACAACTGGTGAATACTGGGCAATTTCAGCTCATCCAAATGGTGTTTCAATCGTAGATAATGGTACTTATAAAGGTGAAGGTCTAGATAAACTTTATCGTGAACACAAAGAACTTTTTGGCAATCCAAAATCTGAAGTCTTTCCATTATTGACAAAAATTCTTGATGCCAATGATTGGCTTAGTGTACAAGTTCACCCAGATGATGTTTACGCTCTTGAACATGAAGGCGAACTTGGTAAAACTGAGTGCTGGTATGTTATTGCTGCGGATGAAGATTCTGAAATTATTTACGGACACAATGCCAAATCAAAAGAAGAGCTTCGTCAATTGATTGAAGCTGGGAAATGGGATGATTTGTTAACAAAAATCCCTGTTAAAGCTGGTGATTTCTTCTACGTACCAAGTGGTACAATGCACGCTATTGGTAAAGGAATCTTAATTTTAGAAACACAACAATCAAGTGATACAACTTACCGTGTTTATGATTTTGACCGCCGTGATGCACAAGGCAATCTTCGTGATTTGCACATTGAGCAATCAATTGATGTTTTAACAATTGGTGAACCTGCTAACAGTACACCTGTAACGGTTGATGTTGACAACTTGAGTTCAAGCCTTTTGGTTTCAAATGAATTCTTTGCTATTTATAAATGGGTGGTATCAGGTGTCGTTAACCTTACACAAACAGCACCATACTTGTTGGTAAGTGTTCTTTCAGGTCAAGGTAGCTTGAAAGTTGACAACCGTGTTTATAACATCAAAAAAGGTGACCACTTTATCCTTCCTAATGACGTTAAGTCATGGGGATTCGATGGAGAGCTAGAAATCATTGCTAGCCATGCAAACGAAAAATAATTATTGTTCATAAATATGAGTGAAACAAAAGGAGTCTGGAGTGATTCCAGAACTCTTTTGTTATATTCTCGCCTAGAAATAAATTCTGGTTTTAACTAACACTGTGTTATTAAGCAGTGGAATGATTTGCCGACGGTTTAAATTGTTTTCGTTTTTAAAATGATGATATTGATAAATTGAATTGAGAGCATAAGTTAGACATGAACCGCTACATTTCAGAAAGTTTTTCAAGTCATTTGCCAAGTAAACAGCAAGGTGAGGTTAACCACCGTTACACCTTGGGTGTTTACAACTTGTACGAAAAACTAAATCAGGCATTTTCTGATGTTCTTATTGAATCTTGTGCGGGTGGCGGGGCACGTTTTGACCCTGGAATGCTTTATTATTCGCCACAAATCTGGACAAGTGATGATACGGACGCGGTGGAACGTTTGACTATTCAATGGGGGTCTATGGTCTATCCGTTATCAATCATGAGTGCCCATGTTTCAGCGGTGCCTAATCATCAAGTCGCACGTGTGACATCACTTGATATGCGAAAAGACGTTGCCATGTTTGGTGTCTTTGGCTACGAATTAAATCCATTAGCTTTGACAGAAGAGGAAAAAGAAGCTGTAAAAGTGCAGATTAAGGAATACCATGCCTATCAAGAATTGATTCAAAATGGTATTTTCTATCGCTTGGATTTGACGGACAAAAACCATGTCGGCTGTCGGTCAGTCAGCAAGAAATGAGGAATAAGCGACAATTCGCCAAGTTTTATTTGTTCTAAGCTTGGCTATTTCTTATTTGGATAATATTTAGCACATTTTTCCTTCTAAAACGTAGCTTTTTGGCTTATGAATTGGTATTTTAGGCAGTTTAGTGTTAAAATAAATACAATATCAATCTGAAGAGGTCTTTATGGCAAAAACTGTGAATTTAACGGGCGAGGAGGTGGTTGCACTCACAGCCCAATACATGAGCGAATCTGATGTGGCAATTGTTCAAAAGGCATTGGATTACGCAACAAAAGCACATATTTCTCAAGTCAGGCAATCAGGTGAGCCTTACATTATTCACCCTATCCAAGTTGCAGGTGTTTTAGCAGGTTTGCATCTTGATGTGGTGACGGTAGCTTGCGGTTTTTTGCATGATGTTGTTGAAGATACTGAAGTTACTTTAGATGACATTGAATCGGAATTTGGCAAAGATGTTCGTGATATTGTCGATGGTGTTACAAAACTTGGTAAAGTTAAGTACAAATCACATGAAGAACAATTGGCAGAAAATCACCGTAAAATGTTGATGGCGATGTCTAAGGACATTCGTGTTATTTTGGTTAAATTGGCAGACCGTCTCCATAATATGTGCACTTTAAAACATCTGAGTAAAGATAAGCAAGAGCGTATTTCACGAGAAACAATGGAAATCTATGCACCCCTAGCTCATCGTTTGGGGATTAGCCGTATCAAGTGGGAATTGGAAGATTTGTCCTTCCGTTATCTTAATGAAATTGAGTTCTACAAGATTTCTCACATGATGAATGAAAAGCGTCGTGAACGTGAAGCTTTGGTTGACGAAATTGTTAAGAAAATCAAGGATTACACGCAAAAACAAGGGCTTTATGGTGAAGTTTACGGACGACCAAAACACATTTACTCGATTTATCGCAAAATGCGTGACAAGAAAAAACGCTTTGACCAAATTTATGATTTGATTGCCATTCGTTGTATTATGGAAACGCCGAGCGATGTTTATGCCATGGTCGGTTATATTCATGAATTGTGGCGTCCAATGCCTGGTCGTTTTAAGGATTACATTGCTGCGCCTAAAGCTAATGGTTACCAATCTATTCATACGACAGTTTATGGTCCAAAAGGTCCGATTGAGATTCAAATTCGTACCAAAGAAATGCACCAAGTTGCCGAATACGGGGTTGCTGCTCACTGGGCTTACAAGCAAGGTATCAAGGGGAAAGTTGACAACCAAGAACAAGCTGTCGGCATGAACTGGATTAAGGAATTGGTGGAATTGCAAGATGCTTCAAATGGTGATGCGGTTGATTTCGTTGATTCGGTTAAGCAGGATATTTTCTCAGAACGTATCTACGTCTTTACACCAACAGGTGCTGTGCAAGAATTGCCAAAAGATTCAGGTCCGATTGACTTTGCCTATGCTATCCATACGCAGGTTGGGGAAAAGGCAGTTGGTGCTAAGGTTAACGGACGTATGGTGCCACTGACCGCTAAATTGAAAACAGGTGATGTGGTTGAGATTGTCACTAATCCTAATTCATTTGGTCCAAGTCGTGATTGGATTAAAATTGTCAAAACCAATAAAGCTCGCAATCGCATTCGCCAATTTTTCAAAAATCAAGATAAAGAAACCTCAATTAATAAAGGTCGCGAGCTCTTAGTGGATTATTTCCAAGAGCAAGGCTATGTGGCTAACAAATACCTTGATAAAAAGCATATTGAAGAAATTTTGCCACGCTTTAGCGTTCGTATCGAAGAAGCCTTGTATGCTGCTGTCGGTTTTGGTGAAATTAGCGCTGCTTCTGTCTTTAATCGATTGACGGAAAAAGAACGCCGTGAAGAAGAACGTGCGAAGGCGAAGGCTGAAGCCGAAGAACTGATGAACGGTGGCGAAGTTAAAACTGAAAACAAAGATGTTCTGAAAGTTCGTAGCGAAAATGGCGTTATTATCCAAGGAGCTTCAGGTCTCTTGATGCGTATTGCCAAATGTTGTAACCCAGTCCCAGGAGACCCAATCGAAGGTTATATCACTAAGGGGCGTGGGGTGGCTATTCACCGTGCAGATTGTCATAATATCAAGAGCCAAGAGGGTTACGAACAACGTCTTATTGAAGTTGAATGGGATGATACTAGTGCCAGCAATGATTACTTGGCTGAAATTGACATTTACGGACTTAATCGTTCAGGTTTGCTCAATGATGTGCTTCAAGTGTTATCAAATGCCACTAAGAATATTTCAACTGTCAATGCCCAACCAAGTAAAGATATGAAATTTGCTAATATTCACGTCAGCTTTGCCATTCCAAACTTAACAGCATTGACAACTGTCGTTGATAAAATCAAAATTATTCCAGATGTTTACTCTGTCAAACGAACAAATGGGTAATGAGTGTGTTTTTCAAGCGAGTTGACTCGGTCAGCTCGCTTTTTTAGAAAGGATTGTACATGAAAGTTGTTATTCAGCGTGTCAAGAAAGCCCAAGTCGTGATTGATGAGGAGCTTGTCGGTGATATTAAACAAGGCTTGTTGCTTTTGGTTGGAGTCGGTCCGGATGATGAGCAAGAGGATCTTGATTATGCGGTGCGAAAAATCACGAATATGCGGATTTTTTCAGATGATATGGGAAAAATGAATTTATCTGTTCAAGATGTCAAGGGAAGCATTTTATCGGTGTCACAGTTTACCTTGTTTGCGGATACGAAAAAGGGCAACCGACCAGCCTTTACTGGTGCTGCCAAACCTGACAAAGCTGAGCAATTATACAATGCCTTCAATGAAGCACTAGCGCAATGCGTTCCTGTTGAAACAGGCGTTTTCGGAGCTGATATGCACGTTAGTCTTGTCAATGACGGTCCTGTTACCATTATCTTGGATACTAAGGCACACTAATCCCTTGATTAAAGTAGAGACTTATTGCATTTATTAATATAAAACTGGTATTAATTTCGCAACAGTTATTAAAAATGGAGGTAAATCATGTCACTAGATGAATTGTTTCCTGAAGCGACATCAAAAGGAAATATCCAAAATCCAGAAGAATGGCTTATTTTAGAAGAAAATGGAACGCCTTATTATCTTCCTCTAGCCAGTCTTAGTGAGCGTGAAAAAGCATTGTTGACGCTTAAAAAGACGACGATTTCAGCTAGTCGTGTTTCTGAAAATCCTTGGTATCAGTATTTGGTGCAAAAAAAGGGCAGTTTACCCCAAGAGTACAAACGCCTTCAGATGATTTACATTGACCACCAATATCGATTACCAGAAGAATTGGTTGATTTTTTAGCAACTCTTTTGCCAAATATGATTACAGAAGTCAGTCTTTCAGATAATCGGACCATTCTTTTGTTGGACCAATCAGAGCTGATTGAGGTAGAAGAATTGGTAAAAGATGTTTTACCGACTTTGGAAAGTGATTTTGGGATTAAATTGACTGTTTTCTTTGGCAATAGCTGGAGTAAATTGCAAGCAAATGATTTGCAAGCTTATTTCGATGAAGAAACCAAGCTTTTTTCTGATGTGAGTCACTATCGCGGTAATGAACGGGTGGCGACGTTTTCTGAAATGTTGTTGTTAGATTTTGCACGTCATCTTGATATTCCAACGATAAAACACAAAATATTACAATCTATTGATGATAGCAAGGATATTCGAGCTATCATTGTTGCCATGTGGCAGGAGCAGGGAAATCTTGCCAAAACGGCACAAAGTCTTTATATTCATCGAAATTCACTTCAATATAAATTAGAAAAATTTCGATTGTTGTCTGGTTTGAATTTGAAAAATCTTGATAGCCTCGCTTTTTGTTATCTCCTAATCATGATGTCATAATTTTTGGGCACTTTGCACAAAAAATCTTGTCACTCCTGTCTATGGTCCGTAAGCGTTATCTTTGCTATAATAAAGTCACATAGATCAAAGGAGTTACAAAATGGTAGAATTAAACCTTAACCACATTTACAAAAAATATCCAAATGCAAGTCATTATGCTGTTGAAGATTTCGATCTTGACATCAAAGATAAAGAATTTATCGTTTTCGTAGGACCTTCAGGTTGTGGTAAATCAACAACACTTCGTATGGTTGCTGGTCTTGAGGACATCACAGAAGGTGAACTTAAAATTGATGGTGAAGTTGTTAATGACAAAGCACCAAAAGACCGTGACATTGCCATGGTTTTCCAAAACTATGCCCTTTACCCACACATGACTGTTTACGATAACATGGCATTTGGGCTAAAACTTAGAAAATATAAAAAAGATGAAATTGACAAACGTGTTCGCGAAGCCGCACAAATTCTTGGCTTGACAGAATTCCTTGAACGCAAACCTGCTGACCTTTCAGGTGGTCAACGTCAACGTGTTGCCATGGGTCGTGCTATCGTGCGTGATGCCAAAGTATTCTTGATGGACGAACCTTTGTCAAACTTGGATGCCAAACTTCGTGTGTCAATGCGTGCTGAAATTGCTAAAATTCACCGTCGTATCGGTTCAACAACAATCTACGTTACTCACGACCAAACAGAAGCCATGACACTTGCTGACCGTATTGTTATCATGAGTTCTACAAAAAATCCTGACGGTTCAGGAACAATTGGTCGTGTCGAACAAATTGGTACACCACAAGAGCTTTATAATCGTCCTGCTAATAAATTTGTTGCAGGATTTATCGGTAGCCCCACCATGAACTTCTTTGAAGCATTGGTTGAAGGCGATGCTTTGGTCAATGATGCTGGCTTCAAGATAACTTTGCCAGAAGGTCAAAAGAAATTGCTTGAAACAAAAGGGTATAATGGTAAAAGAGTTATCTTTGGTATTCGCCCGGAAGATATTTCAAACAATCCATTGGTTCGCGATACTTATCCTGGTGCAACAATCAAAGCAGAAGTAACTGTGTCAGAATTGCTTGGGGCTGAAACAATGCTTTATGTCAAATCTGGTGATGTTGAACTCGTGTCACGTACAGATGCGCGTGATGCTTATGAACCAGGTGAACAAGTTGAATTGACTTTAAATGTGGCTAAAGGTCACTTCTTCGACCCTGAAACAGAAGCAGCTATTCGCTAATTTTTCCAAGACAAAACTATTCTAGAATACAACACAAAAATCCTTACACTTACTGGTGTAGGGATTTTTTGCTGATTGATAAATTTAAAAAAGAGGCTGGTACAAGTGCTCAGCCTCTTTAATTATGTAGTTGTAATAAGCAAGACGCAGTAGTTTGGACTTCAACAATCTGGGGATAAGACTGTTTTAGGTCAGCAACTAGAAACTGAGACTTGCTGCGAAATCGAATTTCTTTGAAATTACCGATTCGCTTTTTAATTTCTAGGCTCATGAATAAAGTCTCCAGTGGAGACTTTATTTGTCCCACTCCCTTTTTATTACTGGAATCAGTCTTTGGCAACGATAATATCGGTTAGTTGACCGAATTTTTCTTTGGTGTCGCTGGTAATGGCAGAATCGGTTACCAGATGATTGATGTCGCTAATGCGATAGAAATCGTAAAAGTCGTATTTGTCGAATTTTTCATGGTCAACGAGCAAGAATGTTTCAATGGCGTTATCAAGTGCGATACGTTGAATTTCTCCTTCCCTTTCACTATATGTGGCAATAGAATCACCAAACACACCATTGGCACTCACAAAAGCCTTTGAGAATTTTAGGTTTTGGAGGTAGTTGGCAGTCAAAGACCCGACAAAAGCGCCTGTAATATCACGATATTCTCCACCAGTTAAGATTAAATCGGTGTTTTTATTTTTGTTTAAAATGTTAAAAACAGGCAAACTGTTTGTAATAACTCGAATATTTTTGGCGATGACTTCACTTGCAAAATGTTCGAGTGTCGTTCCTGGTCCAATAAAAATCGTTTCTCCTTCTTGAATAAACTGACTAGCGAATTTAGCGATAGCACGTTTTTCTTCAATTTGGAGTTCTTGTTTTTCAGTGTTTGATTTTTCGTATTTACTTCTGATTTTTGGGTCATCAATGCCTTGTGCACCACCGTGGATGCGGATAAGTAATCCGTCTTTGTCAAGTTCATCTAAGTCGCGTCTGACAGTCATATCTGAAACGCCAAGCTCTTTTATGACATCATTAACAGTAATGACACCTTTGGCATTGACTTTTTCAAGAATCCAGTGGAGGCGTTCTTTTTTTAACATAAAAATCTCCTTTCCATTTGCATAATAAATGACATCTTATCTCTATCTTATCATAAAAAACAGACAAACTCAACAAATAAGAAAAAAAGAAACATTACGAAACAGAATTGTAATAAAGTTAACAACTCTAATATTATCAATGGTTTGGTGGGGATAAACACATTTGTAATAAACATAAAACAACAAACAAAATTAAAAAATATTAAACAAACATGTTGACAAATGTTTGTTTTAGGTTTATTATATAAACATAAAAAAACGTTTTTTAAAAAATTATCTAGATAAAAGAAAAATTTTGAGGTGTTAAAATATGACAGTTATTCTTGGTTCAGATGCCGCAGGTGAAACTTTGAAAAATATTATCAAAGAATACTTGCTTGCAAATGATTATGATGTTAATGATGTGACAGATGTGACTAAAGATTTTGTTGATAATACACTTGCTGTTGCGGCGGGTGTCAATGCGGCTGAAGGCAATCTTGGTATTATGATTGATGCTTATGGTGCTGGCAGCTTTATGACAGCAACTAAAGTCAAAGGAATGGTCGTAGCGGAAGTTTCAGATGAACGCTCTGCTTACATGACGCGTGCTCACAATAATGCTCGTATGATTACCATGGGTGCAGAAATAGTCGGTGTCGAATTAGCTAAAAATATTGCTAAAGGATTCTTGGAAGGTCACTATGACGGTGGTCGTCACCAAATCCGTGTTGATATGTTGAATAAAATGTGTTAGGAGCGAGGAAGATAAAATGAAAATTGCAATTGGATGTGACCATATCGTAACAACAGAAAAAATGGCAGTATCAGATTTCTTGAAATCAAAAGGCTATGAGGTTATTGATTGTGGAACATATGACCACACACGTACACATTATCCTATCTTTGGTAAAAAAGTCGGTGAAGCGGTGACAAGCGGTCAAGCAGATTTAGGTGTTTGTATCTGTGGAACAGGTGTTGGAATCAACAACTCTGTCAATAAAGTTCCAGGTATTCGTTCAGGTTTGGTTCGCGATATGACAACAGCGATTTACGCCAAAGAAGAATTAAATGCTAATGTCATTGGTTTTGGTGGCAAAATCACAGGCGAATTACTCATGTGCGATATTATTGAAGCCTTTATTAAAGCTGAATACAAACCAACAGCAGAAAATAAAGCTTTGATTGAAAAAATTGCACAAGTCGAAACGGTTAATGAGGACCAAACATCACCAGATTTTTTTGATGAATTTCTTGAAAAATGGGACCGTGGCGAATATCACGACTAGGAGAAAATCAGATGATTCTTACCGTAACATTGAATCCGTCAATTGATATTTCTTATCCGCTTGATGAACTAACTTTGGATACGGTCAATCGTGTTTCTAAGGTTAAGAAAACAGCAGGTGGTAAGGGTTTGAACGTCACACGTGTGCTATCAGAAATTGGTGACAATGTGACTGCGACAGGCTTTATCGGTGGAAAGCTCGGTGACTTTTTAACCAGTAGGCTTGATCAAAATGGTATTCAACATCGTTTCTTTCCGATTCATGGGGAAACCCGCAATTGCATTGCGATTTTACATGAAGGCTTGCAGACAGAAGTCTTGGAAGCAGGTCCGATGATTGACCGAGATGAGGCAGATGGTTTTCTTAATCATTTTCGTTACCTTTGCCCGTCTTATGATGTCATCACGATTTCAGGAAGTCTTCCAGCGGGACTTGAAAGTGATTATTATCAAAAAGTCATTTGCCTTGCTAATTCGCAAGGCAAAAAAGTGGTGCTAGATTGTTCTGGTAAGGCTCTGGAAGTTGTTTTAACAGGTGATGACAAACCGTTTGTTATCAAGCCAAACACAGAAGAATTATCACAACTTGTTGGAAGAGAAGTGAGCGATGATGTGGATGACTTAAAAGAAATCTTGCAAGATGATTTGTTTGCAGGGATTGATTGGGTGGTTGTTTCACTAGGCAGCAAAGGAGCTTTTGCGAAACACGGTGACCACTATTATCGCGTTACCATTCCAAAAATCGATGTGGTCAATCCTGTTGGTTCTGGTGATTCAACGGTGGCTGGTATTGCGTCAGCGATTATCCATAACCTTTCCGACAAAGACTTCTTACGTCATGCGAATGCCCTTGGTATGCTAAACGCTCAAGAAAAAGTGACAGGTCATGTCAATATGACAAATTACGAAAACTTATTTAATCAAATTCAGGTAGAAGAGGTATAAGAAAATGGTATTAACACAAGAAAAACGCAGATTACTTGAGAAGCTTAGCCGTGATGGCGTGATTTCTGCTTTGGCATTTGACCAACGTGGAGCACTTAAACGCATGATGGCAAACTATCAAACAGAAGAACCAAGTGTTGAACAAATCGAACAATTGAAAGCCTTGGTTTCAGAAGAATTGACACCGTATGCGTCATCTATTCTTCTGGACCCTGAGTATGGTTTGCCAGCAAGTAAGGTTCGTGCTGCGAATGCTGGACTTTTGCTTGCTTATGAAAAAACAGGTTATGATGCGACAACGACTAGCCGCTTGCCAGATTGCTTGGTCGAATGGTCTGCTAAACGTCTTAAAGAAGAAGGAGCTGATGCAGTGAAATTCTTGCTTTATTATGACGTTGATGGTGATGAATACGTTAATCTTCAAAAACAAGCTTATATCGAACGCATTGGTGCCGAATGTAAAGCTGAAGATATGCCATTCTTCCTTGAGATTTTGACTTATGATGAAACTATCTCTGACAATACAAGCGTAGCATTTGCCAAAGTAAAACCTCACAAAGTTAACGAAGCCATGAAAGTTTTTTCTGACGACCGCTTTGGTATTGATGTGCTCAAGGTTGAAGTCCCTGTCAACATGAAATATGTTGAAGGCTTTGCGGACGGTGAAGTGGTTTACACTAAAGAAGAAGCTGCTAAAGCTTTCAAAGACCAAGAAGCAGCAAGTCATTTGCCATATATCTATCTTAGCGCAGGTGTTTCAGCAAAGCTTTTCCAAGAAACGTTGGTATTTGCGGCTGAATCGGGTGCTAAATTCAACGGTGTCCTTTGCGGACGTGCTACTTGGGCTGGCTCTGTACAAGTGTATATCGAAGAAGGCGAAGCCGCAGCGCGTGAATGGCTAAGAACACAAGGACGCAAGAATATCGAAGAACTCAACGCAGTCCTTACCAAAACAGCCAGCTCATGGAGTGAGAAAGTTGTAGAACCAGTATTTGCCTAATCTAACTCACTAAAACTTCTTTTATTATTTTGTTTTTACGCGTGATGAGAATGGCGGTTATGAGGCTGTTCATTCTCATTTTATTTAGGAGAAAATAATGGTTATTGAATTAAAAAATGATTTCTTAACAGTTCGGTTTAAGGAATTTGGTGGCGCTTTGTCATCCATAAAAGATAAAGACGGCGTCGAATATTTGTGGCAAGGAAATCCAGAGTATTGGAGTTCACAAGCACCAGTGTTATTTCCGATTTGTGGGAGCTTACGTGATGATGAAGCTATTTATCGTCCTAGTAGCCGTCCCCATTTTACAGGTGTGATACCGCGACATGGTTTGGTGCGTAAGAAGACTTTTACTTATGAACCATTATCTGAAAATAGCCTTGCTTTTTCAATCACCCCTGATGCGGAAATGTTGGCAAATTATCCTTATAATTTTGAGTTGAAAATCATTTACACTTTGATTGGAAAGACGATTAAAACAAGTTACCAAGTGGCAAATCGCGAGACAGAAAAGGTCATGCCTTACTTTATTGGTGGGCACCCTGGGTTTAATTGCCCATTGCTTGCTGATGAGTGTTATGAAGATTATTATCTCGAATTTGAAAAAGAGGAAACTTGTACTGTTCCAGAATCTTTTCCAGAAACAGGGCTTCTTGATGTGAATAAGCGTACGCCATTTTTAGAAAAGCAAAATATTCTAAATTTTGATTATGCTTTGTTTGCCAAAGATGCTATTACTTTGGATAAATTAGCTTCACGCAGCGTTTCTTTGAAATCTCATAAACACGATAAAGGATTGCGTTTGGATTTTGAAGATTTTCCAAATTTGATTTTATGGTCAACCGTCAATAAGAGCCCTTTTATTGCTCTAGAGCCGTGGAGCGGCTTGTCAACGTCGCTTGATGAAAGTGATATTTTAGAAGATAAACGTCAAGTAACTTTTGTAGCGAGTGGGGAAACGAGTAAAAAATCCTTTGATATTACGATTTTTTGAATTTGTTTAAAATAAACAAAAAAAATCAAAAAAACACAAAGAAAGGGTTTACAAAGTTAAAATTGTTTGTTATATTATAATCGTAGAAATTAATAGAGTGGATTGTAACTAAGACATTAGGCAAGACCGCAAATGACCTAAAAGGGAGGATTCTAATTTGTTTGTGTTTTTTTGTCTAGGAACCACGTGAGGAGAGTAGAATGTTTCGGATTGTACAAGCACTCAACAATAATGTCGCTCTGGTAAAAATGAGCAGGATGACCAAGCCGTTGTCATGGGGCTAGGGATAGTCTTTCAAAAGAAAAAAGGTGATTTAATCACTCCAAGCAAAGTCGATAAAGTTTTCCTTTTGAAAACAGAGGAATCCAAAGAAAACTTTTTAACCCTTTTGGAAAATATTCCGCTTGATATTCTAACGGTGACTTATAACATGATTGATGATTTGGTAGCAAATATCATTTTCCTGTTCAGGAATACCTATATGTAACCCTTACCGACCACGTTTATTTGGTATATCAAAAGCTTTTAAAGGGAGCTTATCAGGAAAGTCATTTACCAGATATTTCAGCGGCGTATGTTACTGAGTTTCAAATGGCGCAAGAAGCTGTTGCTATTTTAAGTCAAAAGTTGTCGGTAACTTTTCCTGAGGACGAACTTGGAAGAATTGCTATTCATTTTATAAATGCCAAGAGAGAAGGGGAAGTGACTCCATCGTTTCAGATTAGTCGAACGAAGCATATTCTTGAATTAGTTAAGCAGGAATTGTCTCGAGACAACATTGAACGAACTCCACAGTGAACGAATTTATATTGTTCTTCATGTTCAACGTCTCTTGTAAAAATTTAATTTGCTCTATATCATTAAAATTATAAGGAGGAACTATTATGAATAGAGAAGAAGTCCAATTACTTGGCTTTGAAATTGTCGCTTATGCTGGTGATGCTCGTTCTAAACTTCTAGAAGCATTAAAAGCTGCTGAAACTAGCGATTTTGCTAAAGCAGAAGCTCTTGTTGAAGAAGCAGCAAATTGCATTGCGGAAGCTCACAAAGCGCAAACATCTATGCTTGCTCAAGAAGCTGCGGGCGAAGAAATTCCATACAGCATCACAATGATGCACGGACAGGATCACTTGATGACAACCATCTTGTTAAAAGATGTGATTCATCATCTTATTGAATTATACAAAAGGGGAGCTAAATAATGAACAAACTCATTGAGCTTATTGAAAAAGGGAAACCATTCTTTGAGAGGATTTCTCGTAATAAATATTTGCGAGCAATTCGTGATGGTTTCATTGCAGGGATGCCTGTAATCTTATTCTCATCTATCTTCATCCTAATTGCGTATGTGCCAAATGCTTGGGGATTCCACTGGTCTAAAGATATTGAAACACTCTTGATGACTCCATATAACTATTCTATGGGCATCTTGGCCTTCTTCGTTGGTGGTACAACGGCTAAGGCTTTGACTGATTCAATGAACCGCGACCTTCCAGCAACCAACCAAATCAATTTCATTTCTACAATGTTGGCTTCTATGGTTGGATTCTTGCTCATGGCTGCTGAACCTGCTAAAGAAGGTGGATTCTTAACAGCATTCATGGGGACAAAAGGGTTGCTAACAGCCTTTATTGCTGCATTCGTTACTGTTAATGTTTACAAAGTCTGTGTGAAAAACAATGTGACTATCCGCATGCCGGACGAGGTTCCACCAAATATTTCACAAGTATTTAAAGACTTGATTCCATTTACATTGTCAGTTGTACTCTTGTATGCACTTGAATTAGTTGTGAAAGCAAGCCTTCATGTAACAGTTGCTGAATCAATTGGTGCTCTTCTTGCTCCACTATTCTCAGCTGCAGACGGATACCTTGGTATTACTTTCATCTTTGGTGCTTATGCCTTCTTCTGGTTTGTAGGTATCCATGGTCCTTCAATCGTAGAACCGGCAATCGCTGCAATTACTTACGCAAATATTGATAACAACTTACATTTGATTCAAGCTGGACAACATGCCGATAAAGTCATCACATCTGGTACTCAAATGTTTATCGTTACCATGGGTGGTACTGGTGCAACCTTGATTGTTCCATTCCTCTTCATGTGGTTGTGTAAATCAGAGCGTAACCGTGCAATCGGACGTGCATCTGTTGTTCCTACATTCTTCGGTGTAAACGAACCACTCTTGTTCGGTGCTCCAATTGTATTGAACCCAATCTTCTTTGTTCCATTTATCTTTGCTCCAATTGCAAACGTATGGATCTTCAAATTCTTCGTTGATACCTTGGGAATGAACTCATTCTCTGCTAATCTTCCATGGGTAACTCCTGGACCTCTTGGTATTGTTCTTGGTACGAACTTCCAAGTACTTTCATTCATCCTTGCTGCGCTATTAGTAGTAGTTGACGTGATCATTTACTACCCATTCGTTAAAGTTTATGATGAACAAATTCTTGAAGAAGAACGTTCAGGTAAATCAAATGATAGCTTGAAAGAAAAAGTTGCTGCAAACTTTAACACTGCTAAAGCAGATGCTATTCTTGAAAAAGCTGGTGTTGAAGGCGAACCAGTTCAAAACAATATCACAAAAGAAACAAACGTATTGGTTCTTTGTGCCGGTGGTGGAACTAGTGGACTTCTTGCCAACGCTTTGAATAAAGCTGCTGAAGAATACAATGTTCCTGTGAAGGCTGCTGCTGGTGGCTACGGTGCTCACCGTGAAATGTTGCCAGAATTTGACCTTGTTATCCTTGCTCCTCAAGTAGCTTCAAACTATGAAGATATGAAGGCTGAAACAGATAAACTTGGAATCAAATTGGCTAAGACTGAAGGAGCTCAATACATCAAGTTGACTCGTGATGGTAAAGGCGCTCTTGCATTCGTTCAAGAACAATTTCAATAATAAATGGATTTACTGTTGATTGAAGTGAGATGGAGAAGGATTGCTCACTGACTCCTCTCCATCTTGCTTTGTTTTTATTTTATGATTGAGAAGGGGAAACTTATGTCAAAAACATTACCTAAAGATTTTATTTTCGGTGGCGCAACAGCAGCTTATCAGGCAGAAGGTGCTACACATACAGATGGAAAAGGTCCTGTTGCTTGGGACAAATACCTAGCAGATAACTATTGGTATACTGCTGAACCAGCGAGTGATTTCTACCATAAATATCCAGTAGACTTACAGTTGGCTGAAGCATATGGCGTAAACGGAATCCGTATTTCTATTGCTTGGTCACGTATTTTCCCAACTGGCTATGGTGAAGTCAATCCAAAAGGGGTAGAATTCTATCATAAGTTATTTGCAGAATGTCATAAACGTCATGTAGAACCATTTGTAACTCTTCACCACTTTGATACACCTGAAGCTCTTCACTCAAACGGAGACTTCTTGAATCGTGAAAACATCGAACATTTTGTAGATTATGCTGCCTTCTGTTTTGAAGAGTTCCCAGAAGTCAACTACTGGACAACCTTCAATGAAATTGGCCCAATCGGTGATGGTCAATACTTGGTAGGTAAATTCCCACCAGGTATTCAATATGACCTTGCTAAAGTCTTCCAATCTCACCACAATATGATGGTTTCTCATGCACGTGCTGTGAAATTGTACAAAGGTAAAGGTTATACAGGTGAAATTGGGATTGTTCACGCCCTTCCAACTAAGTATCCTTTGGATCCTAAAAATCCTGCAGACGTTCGTGCTGCTGAGTTGGAAGATATCATCCACAACAAATTTATCTTGGATGCGACTTACCTTGGACACTACTCAGATGCAACCATGGAAGGGGTAAACCACATCTTATCAGTAAATGGTGGTAGCTTGGATCTTCGTGAGGAAGACTTTGCAGTCCTTGAAGCAGCTAAAGATTTGAACGACTTCCTTGGAATTAACTACTACATGAGTGATTGGATGGAAGCCTTTGATGGTGAAACTGAAATCATCCACAACGGTAAAGGTGAAAAAGGAAGCTCTAAATACCAAATCAAAGGTGTTGGACGTCGTGTGGCTCCTGACTATGTCCCTCGGACGGATTGGGACTGGATTATCTACCCTCAAGGTTTATATGACCAAATAATGCGTGTCAAGAAAGATTATCCAAACTACAAGAAGATCTACATCACTGAAAACGGACTTGGATACAAAGATGAATTTGTGGACAACACTGTTTACGATGATGGCCGTATTGATTATGTGAAACAACACTTGGAAGTATTGTCTGATGCGATTGCCGATGGCGCAAACGTAAAAGGATACTTCATCTGGTCATTGATGGACGTCTTCTCATGGTCTAATGGTTATGAAAAACGTTACGGACTCTTCTACGTTGATTTCGATACACAAGAACGTTATCCTAAGAAATCTGCACATTGGTACAAGAAATTAGCTGAAACTCAAGTGATTGAATAACCTCACTTGAACGTATCCTATTTTGTTATCAGATACTCTAGAAAAGGTGGCTCTTTGCCATCCACTACAGTTGACAAAGAGCCGAACTTTGAAGCCGTAGAACTAAAGATGTTTAGAGGCATTGTAGCCAATATCGGCTAAGCCTTTAAAAACGGTAGCTCTATGATTGCGAACAGGTTGGCAAAGTGGCAAAGGAAAACTATCTATAATGGCTAGCTTTAATTGTTATTAGTTTGCTTTTTTACATTATTGAATACTTTCTTTTAAAAAAATATCGGGCATTATAAAAAAATCTCCCCCAAGAATTTAGTTCTTGGGGGAGATTTTTTTATCTTTGTGTCTTACGGTAATTGCTTGGGCTTTGTCCGAAATGTTTTTTGAAAGCCTTGCTGAAGGCGAGAGCGTCTGGAAAGCCTACAGCATTTGCGATTTCTGAGATGTGAAAAGTCGTGCTGGTAAGCAAATCAGCACTTTTTTCCATGCGGATTTGGATGAGATAATCCTTGAGAGAATAACCCGTTTCTTCTTTGAAAATCTTGTACAAGTAGGAGCGATTTAGATTGAGTTTTTTTGCAATCTCACTGATTTTTAAAGGACTTCCATATTGTGTGTGAATGATTTTTTTAGCTTGCTTGATGTAATTTTGAATCAAAATACTGCTATCAGACATTGCTTTGCTTGGAAATTCTTCTATCAAAAACGCTAGCAGTTTGTAAAGTTCAGCAATAAGCTGAAGCTCTGTAATGTCATCGAGTTTTTGGTCACGGAATTGTGTTAATTTGACTAGCTGATCGAGGATTTTAGAGTTGAGCGTTGAATGACAAAAATAGTGTTCAAGAAGTTGTGTTTTATTTAAGATGCTTTCAGCTTTTGAGCCACTAAATCCAACCCAAATATAAGTCCAAGGGTGCTTGCTATCAGCTTGGTAGGAGGTCACTTTTCCTTTTGGTAAAATGAACATATCACCTGTTTTAAGTTCGGTCGTTGTGCCATCAATTTTGAAAGTTCCCTTGCCATCAACAATGAAATGAAGGACGTAGTTATCCCTAACAGTAGGTCCAAAAGAGTAGTTTTTATCACAAATCTCAGCACCATAATGGTCGACGTTCAGGTCAAAATTATTCGTGTCAAATTCGTTGTAGGTATTTAGAATATCCAAAGTATCAACTCCTTTATAAACAACATTTTACCATATTTGCCCAACATAATACCATTCAAGAGGTAAATAAATGATGGTAAAATTTTAGTAAACAAAGGGAGGAATTATCATGGGAATTCGCATCGAAGGAAATCTTTTTTACATTCAAAGTAAAGAGATGTCAATGATTATAGAAAATAAAGAAGGGGATTTGCTTCTTCGTCATATTGGAGGCAAAATCGCCAAATATCACGGCTCAAACGCTATTTTGGAGAAGGACCACGCTTTTTCAGGAAATCCAACTTCAGATAACCGCACCTTTAGTTATGATACCCAACGCCAAGTTTTTGGCGTTCACGGGTTCGGAGATTTTCGACAACCATCTCTAAAAATAGCACACGCTAACAACGAATTGACACAATTTAAGTTAACATCTAGTGAGATTTTACACGGCGCAAAAGAAGCAACAGGATTACCTAATCCACATTCAACAGAAGATGCTGAAACTTTAGTTTTGACACTTGAAGACAAAGTCGCTGCGCTAGAATTAAAACTTTACTACACTGCTTATGCTGATTGCAGCACTATTTCAACCTTTGCTAAGATTAGTAATCTATCCGATAAAGCTGTTGTCATCAACCGTGCTTTATCAACTATGCTTGATGTACCTGCTGGAAATTATGATGTGGTGACTTTGCAAGGAGCTTATGCGCGTGAGAAAACAGTTCGTCGTCAAATGGTCGAACAAGGTATCTTTAGCATTGCTTCAAATCGCGGAGCTTCTGGTCATGCTCAGACTCCGGCTGTGATTTTGTGTGATAGGACAGCGACGGAGGATGCTGGCAGTGCCCTTGCTTTGCAACTGCTTTATAGTGGTAATTTTCAAGCTTTTGTTCAAAAAAATCAATTGAATGAAGTTCGCTTAGGGATTGGTCTTAATGATGATAACTTTGCTTGGCAATTGGCAGCTAGAGATAATTTTGAAACGCCAGTGGCTTTGATGACTTATTCGGTAAAAGGTTTGACACACTTGAGCCAAGAAAGCCAGTTGTTTGTGAAAAATCATATCATGCCAAAACAATTTGCTCATGTTGAGCGTCCGATTCTTATCAATAACTGGGAAGCGACTTATTTTGCTTTCAAGCAAGAAAAATTGCTTGATTTAGTTGATGAAGCAAGTAGACTTGGTATTGAACTCTTTGTTTTAGATGACGGTTGGTTTGGAAATCGATTTGACGATAATCGTGCACTTGGTGACTGGTTTGTCAATGAAGAAAAACTCGGTGGACCATTGAGTGATTTGATTGATAAAGTTCATACTAAAGGCTTAAAATTTGGTTTGTGGTTTGAACCGGAAATGATTTCTGTAGATAGTGACCTTTACCGTACCCATCCTGATTGGGCTATTCAAGCTGAAGGTCGTGGTCATACTTATTCTCGTAATCAATTGGTGCTCAACCTTGCAAATCCTGATGTCGTAGCCTACAGCAAGGCAGCTATTGATAAGATTTTGACAGAAAATGCTATTGATTATGTTAAATGGGATTATAACCGTAACATCACAAATATCGGAAATGGTGATACTTATCTTGCGACCCAAATGCAATCTCATGCTTACATGCTAGGTTTGTATGATTTGGTGTCTTATTTGACAGAAAAGCATAGTAACATTCTCTTTGAATCATGCTCGGGCGGCGGTGGTCGAAACGACCTTGGAATGATGCGCTACTTCCCACAAGTTTGGGCTAGTGATAATACAGATGCCATTTCTCGTTTGCAAATTCAATATGGTTCAAGCTATCTGTACCCAACTATCTCTATGGGTTCCCATGTTTCAGCAAGCCCAAATCACCAAATGGGACGAACAACACCAATTGAAACACGTGGAAATGTTGCTATGATGGGAAATCTTGGCTACGAACTTGATTTGACAAGCCTACCAGAAAGTGAAAAAGAAGTGATTGCTACTCAGGTTTCTCACTACAAAGACATTCGTCCAGTTGTCCAATTCGGGAAGCATTATCGTCTTATCAATCCAGAACAAGGCGCAAATGAAGCGGCTGTGCAATTTGTCTATGAAGATAAAGTCGTTGTAACTTACGTTCGCACACTTTCAATGATTGAAACAATTGAAACGACGCTCAAACTGAAAGGTTTAGAGGAAGCAGATACCTATCGCTTACAAGAAACAGGACAAGTTTTCTCCGGGGCTGAACTCATGTATGCAGGTTTGACCGTAACTCTCCCACAAGGTGACTATCTCAGCAAACAATACTATTTTGTGAAACAATAAGGAGGTTTTCAATGAAATGGCGTAAACAATTGATAGCTGCTGGCATAGTAGCTTTAGCTACCACTGCTGGTTTAATATTGACGGCGTGTTCAAAAGAGGATGACACATCGGCTGATGGCAAGGTAACTATTGAATATTTCAATCAAAAGACAGAAATGGTGGATACGTTAAAAGAAATCATTAAGGATTTTGAAGCAGAAAATCCTAACATTCACGTTAAAATGACAAGTGTTCCAAGTGCTGGAACAGTTCTAAAAACACGTATGCTTGCAGGTGACGCCCCAGATGTCATTAACATTTATCCTCAGAATGTAGATTTTAAAGAGTGGGCAAAAGCTGGTTATTTTGAAGATATGACAGGTAAGTCTTATCTTGAGAATATCAAAAATAACTATGCAGAAAACTATGCAGTAAATGGAAAAATTTATAGCGTGCCTTTATCAGCCAATGTTTCAGGAATTTATTTTAATAAAACAAAATTTGACGAATTAGGACTCAAAGTTCCAGAAACTTGGGATGAATTTGCAACTTTGGTAAAACAAATCAAGGCTGACGGTGAAACACCATTTGCGCTTGCGGGTAGTGAAGGTTGGACTTTAAATGGTTATCATCAACTGGCTTACATTAGCGTGACTGGTAGTGGTGATAAGGCAAATGATTACCTTCGTTTTTCTCCCGTTAATTCTATCTCAACTTCTGATAATGAAGTTAAGGAAGTTCTAACTCGTTTGGATTTGCTTGCTGATAAGGGGAACCAGCAAAGTAATTGGGAAGGTGCTTCTTACAACGATTCTGTTGTGGCATTTGCGACTGAAGAAGCCTTGATGATACCAGGTGGTTCATGGGTATTAGCGGCGATTAAACAACAAGATCCTGATTTTGAAATTTCAACATTTGCCTTTCCTGGTGAAAAAACTGGTCAAGAAGCTACAGTTGGAGCGGGAGATTTGGCGCTATCAATTTCATCATCAACAAAGCACAAAAAAGAATGTGAAAAATTTATTTCTTATATGGCGTCAGCTGAGGCTATGCAAAAATATTATGATGTTGATGGTTCACCAGTGTCTGTAGAGGGTGTGGCTGAAGATGACAATTCTCCACTTGCTCCGCTTTATCAGCTAGCATTTACAGATAAACACTATGTTTGGCTTGGTGAAAATTGGACAAGCGAAGATGATTTCTTTAGTTTGACAGCTAACTATATTTTGAATCAAGATGCTGATCAATATGTTAGTGAGTTAAATGCATTCTTCAATCCAATGAAAGCTGACGTAAATAAATAGGAGGAGAATAGAATGCGAAAATTTTTAAATAAGTATTGGGGCTGGACATTTCTGATTATTCCTTTAATGTTACAAGCTATTTTCTTCTATTTTCCAATGTTCCAGGGGTCTTTTTATAGTTTTACGAACTGGACTGGCTTGACTTATGATTTTGATTTTGTAGGGATTAATAACTATAAAATTTTGATGACTGATAGCAAATTCTTTAAGGCGCTTGGGTTTACCTTAATTTTAACTCTTGCTTTAATTGTGGGAGAAATTGTCATTGGTATCTGGGTAGCGCGAGCTTTGAATGCTAAAATCAAAGGACAAACTTTTTTTAGAGCGTGGTTCTTTTTCCCAGCTGTTTTGTCAGGTTTGACAGTGTCTTTGATTTTCAAACAAGTCTTTAACTATGGATTACCTGCCATTGGTGAAGTTTTGAACATTGAATTCTTGAAAACAAGTCTTCTAGGGACATCTGGTGGCGCCATTTTTGCAGCAATTTTTGTCATGCTATGGCAAGGTGTCGCAATGCCAATTATCCTTTTCCTCTCAGGGCTTCAAACTATCCCAAGTGAAATCACAGAAGCAGCAATTGATGGTGCAAATAGCAAACAAACGTTCTGGAATATTGAATTGCCATATTTGTTGCCAAGTATTTCAATGGTCTTTATCATGGCGCTTAAAGCTGGTTTGACAGCTTTTGACCAGATCTTTGCTTTGACTGGTGGTGGACCAAGCAATTCAACAACTTCAATTGGGCTTTTGGTTTACAATTACGCCTTTTCAAGTAACCAATATGGTTATGCTAATGCCATTGCCTTGATTCTCTTTGCTATTATTGTTTTGGTATCAGTGTTGCAATTGAAATTATCAAGTCGTTTCGAAGTATAAATGGAGTGAAATATGAAAAAAGAAGAACGTTATCATACTTTTTGGAAATATGTGCTCTTAGTCGCGGGATCAATTTTGATTTTGATTCCATTGCTAGCAACAGTCTTTAGTTCATTTAAGACGACTAAAGATATCACGCAACATTTCTTTGCTTTTCCAAATCCTGTCACCTTGAGTAACTACACACGCTTGTTGGCTGACGGTATTGGACATTATTTCTGGAATTCAACGATTATTACAGTTGTTTCGGTGATTTTGGTAACCCTATTTATTCCTGCGGCAGCCTATTCAATTGCGCGTAACATGAGCAAAAAACGCGCTTTTAACATCATGTATAGCTTGCTAATTTTGGGAATTTTCGTGCCATTTCAAGTTATCATGATTCCAATCACAGTTATGATGAGCCGACTTGGTTTGACAAATATTTGGGGCTTGATTATCTTGTATCTGACTTATGCTGTACCGCAAACTTTATTCTTGTATGTTGGTTACATTAAGCTAAGTGTTCCTGAAAGTTTGGATGAAGCTGCTGAAATTGACGGAGCTGATAAATTTACCACATACCGCAAAGTGGTCTTTCCAATGTTAAAACCAATGCATGCCACAACTTTGATTATCAATGCTCTTTGGTTCTGGAATGACTTTATGCTCCCCCTCTTAATATTGAATAAAACTTCAGAGTCATGGTCATTGCCGCTTTTCCAATACAACTACACAGGACAATACCTCAGCGATTACGGACCAAGCTTTGCCTCATATGTCGTCGGTATTATTACCATCACAATTGTTTATCTTATCTTCCAAAAACACATCATCTCAGGAATGAGCAACGGCGCAGTGAAGTAAGGATACAGAGGCCGTATAGCGAGTGTAGCAAAAATAGGAATTTTGACGAAGAACGTGTATGTTCTAGGAAGAAATTATCTTTTTTGCACTGCTCGTAGGTCGTGTTCAACTTAACTTGGTATAGTTGATGGTTGCTAAAGCAACTCATCAACTAACGCTAACCGCTATTGCGGCTTAGCTAGTAATATATAAGGTATAGCGGGCACAGTGAAAAATAAGGAAGTGACGCGGTGTCATTAAGGCACAAGGAGGCTCATCTTTTTCACCAAGCCCGTAGCCAAAGTTCAACGATATCACAAAATAAATGATGAAAATAAAACAAAGGAATAACTATGGGAATTCAAAATAAAACGATGTTAATCACTTACTCGGATAGTCTTGGTAAAAATTTAAAAGAACTTAAACAAAATCTTGATAAGTATTTTGGGGAGGCAGTTGGTGGTATCCATCTATTGCCATTCTTTCCGTCAACTGGTGACCGTGGTTTTGCCCCTGTCGATTATGATGAGGTAGATTCTACATTTGGTACTTGGGATGATGTGAAAGGTTTGGGTGAAAACTATTATCTTATGTTTGATTTCATGATTAACCATATTTCTCGTCAATCAAAATATTACAAAGATTATCAAGAAAAACACGAAGCTAGTGCTTACAAGGATATGTTTCTTAACTGGGATAAATTTTGGCCAGAAAATCGTCCGACACAAGCTGATGTGGACTTGATTTACAAGCGCAAAGACCGCGCACCAAAACAAGAAATTCATTTTACAGATGGTTCGGTTGAGCATTTGTGGAATACATTTGGTGAGGAACAAATTGACCTTGACGTGACAAAAGAAGTGACCATGGATTTCATTCGAAAAACCATCAAACACCTAGCAGAAAATGGATGTGACCTCATTCGTCTAGATGCATTTGCTTATGCAGTTAAGAAATTGGATACCAATGATTTCTTTGTGGAGCCAGACATTTGGGAATTACTTGATAAAGTGCGTAGCATTGCAGCGGAATCTGGCACAGAATTGCTCCCAGAAATTCATGAGCACTATTCAATCCAGTTTAAGATTGCTGAGCATGACTATTATGTCTATGATTTTGCACTTCCAATGGTGACACTTTATAGCCTATATAGCAGAAAAGTTGATCGTTTGGCAAAATGGTTGAAAATGTCGCCGATGAAGCAATTTACAACGCTTGATACACATGATGGAATTGGTGTGGTTGATGTCAAAGATATTTTGACAGATGATGAAATTGATTATACCTCCAGTGAACTTTATAAAGTTGGTGCTAATGTCAAACGTAAATACTCATCTGCTGAATACAATAATCTCGATATTTATCAGATTAATTCGACTTATTATTCTGCACTTGGTGATGATGACAAGAAATATTTCTTAGCACGCTTGATTCAGGTTTTTGCCCCAGGTATTCCACAAGTTTATTATGTTGGATTTTTAGCAGGAAAAAATGACCTTGATTTGTTAAAAAAAACAAAAGAAGGCCGCAACATCAATCGTCATTATTACACGAATGACGAAATTGCTGAAGAAGTCCGACGCCCAGTAGTTCAAGCTTTGCTCAAACTCTTTACTTTTCGAAATCAATCAGTTGCTTTTGACCTTGATGGCAGTATTGATGTAGAGATATTAGATGAAAATACGCTTGTAATCACTCGCCGTAATCAAGGTAGCAGTGTGGTTGCGGAAGCCCAAATTAATTTAAAAGAGTTAAGCTACGCAGTTAAAGAAAACGGGGAAGAAGTTACTTTCTTATAATCTAAAGGTAGCTGGGGAAACTCCTAGCTTCCTTTTCATGACGCAAACGATTGCACAAATTAACAAGAAAGTGTTAAAATAAAGACAAATAAATCAAAATAGAGGCGCACTATGGAAAAACATTGGTGGCATAAAGCAACCATTTATCAAATTTATCCAAAATCATTTAAGGATTCAAATGGTGATGGAATTGGTGATTTGCAAGGGATTATCAGTAAACTTGACTACTTACAAAAGCTTGGTATTACAGCGATTTGGCTTTCTCCCGTTTATCAGTCTTCGATGGATGATAATGGTTATGATATTTCAAATTATGAGGCGATTGCGGATATTTTTGGAGATATGTCTGACATGGAAGAATTGCTAGCGCAGGCAAAAGCTCGTGGTATTCGCATTATCATGGATTTGGTGGTTAATCACACATCAGATGAGCACGCTTGGTTTGTTGAAGCGTGTGAAAATCCTGCCAGTCCATACCGTGATTTTTACATTTGGCGTGACGAACCAAATGAGCTTGATTCTGTTTTTGGTGGCTCTGCCTGGGGATATGATGGTAAAACTGGGCAATATTATTTGCACTTTTTCAGCAAGAAACAGCCAGATTTGAATTGGGAAAATCTCGCATTACGCAAGTCTGTTTACGACATGATGAATCGCTGGATTGACAAAGGTATTTCTGGCTTTCGTATGGACGTGATTGACATGATTGGGAAAATGCCAGACCAATTAATTTCTAATAATGGACCAAAATTGCATGATTATCTCAAAGAAATGCATCAAGAAACCTTGGCTGGAAAGGATTTGTTAACGGTTGGCGAAACTTGGGGTGCAACACCAGAAATTGCTAAGCAGTACTCATCCCCAGATGAAAAAGAATTATCAATGGTTTTTCAATTTGAACATATCGGTCTGCTACACAAGCCAAATGCTTCAAAATGGGAATACGAAAAAGAATTAAATATTCCTGCACTCAAAGCCATTTTTAACAAGTGGCAGACAGAACTTGATCTTGGTCAGGGTTGGAATTCGCTTTTTTGGGACAATCATGATTTGCCACGTGTTTTATCTATTTGGGGAGACACAGACACTTATCGTGAAAAATCAGCCAAAGCGCTAGCGATTTGCTTGCACCTAATGCGTGGTACGCCTTACATCTACCAAGGAGAAGAAATCGGCATGACTAACTATCCTTTCAAGGATTTAGGAGAAATTGATGACATTGAGTCGCTCAATTTTGCCAAAGAAGCGCTTGAAAATGGTAAGACGTCAGAAGAAGTGCTAGACAGTATTCGCGTGATTGGACGCGATAATGCTAGAACGCCAATGCAATGGGATAGTAGCAAGAATGCAGGATTTTCAACAGCTGATAAGACTTGGTTGCCAGTTAATCCAAACTATCAGAACATCAATGTCCAAGCTGCTTTAGACAATCCAGAATCTATTTTCTATACTTATCAAAAACTCATCAAGCTTCGCAAGGAAAATGAGTGGTTGATTGATGCGGATTTTGAACTTTTAGAGACAGCAGATAAGGTCTTTGCCTATCTCAGAAAAACTGTGGACGCTACTTATCTTGTTGTGGCTAACCTATCAGACCAAGCGCAACCATTTGAATGCGACCTTAGCTATCAAGCAACTATTATCAGTAATACCGCAGGACTTGCTGATTTTGAAAATCATCAACTTCAACCATGGGATGCCTTTTGCGTTAAAGTTGGGTGAAAATATGAAATAAAATGAGCTCCAAATTTAAATTTAGAGCTCGTTATTAACGTCTTTTATGTCGTGCTATCTCTCAATGTTAGGGTGGTTGCAAGTCTTGTCATTGTTGGGATAGTGTTATGGTTGATAAGTTGGCGGTTAAGGATGTCAACGGCAGTCCGTCCCATTTCTTCGGTATAGACAGTGATGCTTGATAAGGCTGGAAAGACTTGTTTAGTTAGTGGGGTGTCGTTAAAAGAGATGAGGCTAACGCGGTCTGGCACAATGATACTAGCTTCTTGGAGAGCGCGAAGCGCACCGATTGCAAGGGTGTCATTGGCAACAAAGAAAGCTTGAGGGAGGTCATTACCAAGTTTGGTAATGGCTTTTTTCATTAATTCATATCCTGCTTGTGCTGAAAAATCTCCGACAAATACGTAGTTAGGGTTGTAGAGATTATTTTCATAGGCGTAATTTTTGAAAGTACGAAAGCGTTGGTCAACAATGAGTTCTTGTTGGTCGGTTGTGCGTTCTTCGCCAGCAATCATCCCGATTTTTGTGAACCCTTGGTCCATAAAGTAATCAATCATCTTGACAACAGCATTATCAAAATCAGTGGTCACGCAAGGGTGTCCTGCATTGAGTGTATCGCTGTCAACAAACACAAGATTTTGAGACAATTTTTCGAGTTTTGAAATTTGTGCGCTAGAAAATTTACCAATGGCAATAATACCACAGATGTTTTCAGAAATCGTTAAAATATCATTATTAAAGTAACGAATAATATCATAGTCCAGCTCTTGAGCGCGTTTTTCGAGTCCGATACGAATGCTGTAATAATAGAGGTCATTGAGTTCTTCTTGCTCACTGTACCATTGCACAATAGCAATTTTTTGCCGTTTTTGTAAGATATTTGTGCTGTGTTTGTGCTTTTCGTACCCCAACTCTTCAGCAACGGTTAAAATGCGATGTCGTGTTTCCTCGCTAACAGAAAGGGTCGCATCTTGATTAAGCACCCGAGAAACGGTTGCTGATGAAACCTTTGCCAACTTTGCAATGTCTTTTAATGTAGCCATAAGTCATCCCTTCTTCCTTATCTTTATTATAGCACAAAAATTAATACAAAGAAAACTTTTAAGTAAAACTTTAGTAAACTTTATTGACTTGGAACATCATCGGGTGTACAATGAAATCGTAATCATAAGAAGAAGTAAAAAAGGAGCTCCTCATGAAAGTTACAGACTTAAAAGAAGCCTTCACAGCCGTATTTGGCAATGAAGCAGACGCAACCTTTTTCTCACCAGGACGTATCAATTTGATTGGTGAACATACAGACTATAATGGCGGTCATGTTTTCCCAGCGGCTATCACCCTTGGAACATACGGTGTAGCTCGCAAACGTGATGACCAAACACTTCGTTTTTATTCAGCAAACTTTGCTGATTTAGGCATTATCGAGGTTGACCTTGCTAATCTTGTCTTTGATAAAAAAGACAGTTGGACGAATTATCCAAAAGGAGTTATCAAATTCTTGCAAGAAGCTGGGCATACGATTAATACTGGTTTTGACCTTTACGTCAATGGAAATATTCCAAACGGTTCAGGCTTGTCATCATCAGCTTCGTTAGAGCTCTTGGTCGGAATTGTTGCCGAAGAATTATTTGACCTCAACTTAGACCGTCTTGACTTAGTAAAAATTGGTAAACAAACGGAAAATGAATTTATCGGCGTTAATTCAGGAATCATGGACCAATTTGCTATTGGTATGGGAGCTGACAAGCAAGCTATTTACCTTGATACCAACACATTAGAGTACGACCTTGTGCCGCTTGATTTAGGTGACAATGTCATTGTTATCATGAATACTAACAAACGCCGTGAATTGGCTGATTCAAAATACAATGAACGTCGTGCCGAATGTGAAAAAGCCGTTGAAGAATTGAATCAAGTGCTTGATATCAAGACACTTGGTGAACTTGATTTGCAAGCTTTTGATGAATACAGTTACCTCATTAAAGATGCTAATCGTCTCAAGCGTGCTCGTCACGCTGTTTGGGAAAATCAACGTACTCTTCAAGCCAAAGAAGCTTTGATTGCAGGTGAACTTGAAAAATTTGGTCGTTTGGTCAATGCCTCACATGTATCACTTGAGCATGATTACGAAGTGACTGGTATTGAACTTGATACCCTTGCTCATACCGCTTGGCAACAAGAAGGTGTCATTGGAGCTCGTATGACAGGAGCGGGCTTTGGTGGCTGCGGTATTGCCATTGTCGCTAAAGATAAAGTTGATGAATTCACCCAAAATGTCGGCAAGTTTTATACAGAAATCATTGGCTATGCGCCAGCTTTTTACATTGCCGAAATTGCAGGCGGCTCACGCGTCTTGTCTCGAAAATAAGTAAGATTAGAGAAGAAAAATGAAACTTTTAGATACTTTTGTTGCTAAAGTCATTGCAGTTAGCGACTACACAGCAGATGATATGTTTTACTTGCGTAATCGTGTTCTTGCACTTGTTGGCGAAGATGGCGCACAGCAAGAAACGAAGCAAACAGAGCTTATTACCCTAAAAGATGAACTGGTTGCCCTAGCCGTGCAAAATGGTAAGGTTGGTGAATTGGTGGCTGAAAAAGATTGTTTGGGTGCTGAGCTAATGAATTTTATCACGCCTGTCCCAAGTCAGGTGAACCGTAAATTCTGGGATACTTATGCAAAATCTCCTCAACAAGCTATCGCAGATTTTTACGCCCTCAGCAAACGCAACGATTACATTAAAGTTGCTGCAATCGCAAAAAATATTGCCTTTACAACACCATCACAATATGGCGATATTCAAATCACAATCAATTTATCAAAACCTGAAAAAGACCCCAAAGCTATTGCACAAGCTAAACTGGTCAAAGCTTCCTCGTATCCAAAATGCCAACTTTGCATGGAAAATGAAGGCTACCAAGGTAGGATTAATCACCCTGCCCGTGCTAACCACCGCATTATCCGTATGAAGTTAGGTGATGAAAAATGGGGCTTCCAGTATTCACCTTATGCTTACTTCAATGAGCACTGCATTATTTTAAATACTGAGCATGTGCCAATGGTTATTAGCAAGGATACTTTTGCGCAATTATTGGACATTGTTGATATTTTTCCAGGGTATTTTGCAGGGTCAAATTCTGATTTACCGATTGTTGGTGGGTCAATTTTGACACACAATCACTATCAAGGTGGGCATCATGTCTTTCCTATGGAAATAGCAGAGCTAGACCGTGAGTTTCATTTCAAAGGCTTTTCTGATGTGACAGCTGGTATTGTCAACTGGCCAATGTCTGTTATTCGTTTGCGTAGCGCTGATAAAAATCGTTTGGTTGAACTAGCTGAAACCATTCGCTTGGCTTGGCGTGATTATTCTGATGATAGCGTTGATGTTGTCGCCTATACAGGAGACACACCGCACCACACTGTGACCCCGATTGCTCGTAAACGTCGTGGCTTGTTTGAATTGGACATTGTCCTACGTGATAATCACACGACTGCTGAATTTCCTGACGGTGTTTATCATCCGCACGCTGATGTGCAACACATCAAAAAAGAAAATATCGGTCTGATTGAGGTTATGGGCTTAGCTATTTTACCTCCGCGTCTGAAAGATGAACTGTCAGAAGTTGAAAAATATCTTTTGGACCAGTATAATGAAATCGCTGACTATCACAAAGATTGGGCAGATAATATTAAAAAACGTACGGATATTACGGCTAAATCAGTGCATAATATTGTACAAGAGGAAGTCGGAAAAGTTTTTGTTCGTGTTTTAGAAGACGCAGGTGTTTACAAACGTGATGAAAAAGGTCAAGCTGCCTTTATGCGTTTTGTAGATAGCGTGGGGTTAGAATAGGAGAAATACATGTCAATTTTAGTGCTTGGTGGGGCTGGCTATATCGGTTCTCACATGGTTGACCGTTTGGTTGAAAAAGGTGACGAAAAAGTCGTCGTGGTTGATAGTTTGGTGACAGGGCACCGTGCTGCGGTTCACCCTGATGCGACATTTTATCAAGGCGACCTTGCTGATCAAGACTTTATGCGTAGAGTCTTTACAGAAAATCCAGATATTGATGCTGTCATTCACTTTGCGGCTTATTCATTGGTTGCTGAATCAATGGAAAAACCTTTAAAATACTTTGGTAACAATACAGCAGGTATGGTTAAATTGCTTGAAGTGATGAATGAATTTGGCGTGAAATACATTGTTTTCTCATCAACAGCAGCAACTTATGGCATTCCAGATGACATTCCAATCAAAGAAACAACACCACAACGCCCAATCAACCCGTATGGCGAAAGTAAACTCATGATGGAAACAATCATGAAATGGTCTGACCAAGCTTACGGTATTAAATTTGTACCGCTTCGCTATTTCAATGTTGCTGGTGCAAAACCAGACGGTTCAATCGGTGAAGACCATGGTCCAGAAACACACTTATTGCCAATTATTTTGCAAGTGGCACAAGGTGTACGTGAAAAAATCATGATTTTTGGTAATGATTACAACACGCCAGATGGTACAAATGTCCGTGATTATGTTCATCCATTTGACCTAGCAGATGCGCATTTGCTTGCGGTTAAATATCTTCGTGAAGGTAATCCGTCAACGGCATTCAATCTTGGTTCTTCAACAGGATTTTCAAATCTTCAAATTCTTGAAGCAGCTCGTAAAGTGACGGGCAAAGAAATTCCAGCTGAACTGGCTGACCGTCGCCCTGGTGACCCAGATATCTTGATTGCGTCATCTGACAAAGCGCGTGAAGTCCTTGGTTGGAAACCACAATTTGACGACATTGAAAAAATCATTGCCTCAGCATGGGCATGGCACTCAAGCCACCCAAATGGGTATAATGATAGATAAATATCGGCTCTTTGTCAACTGTAGCGGGTGGCGCAGTTAAGCTCTAGAGGCTGGGCAAAAACTAGCTTCAGCATACAAAAAAACGAGTATTTCCGCAGTTGGAGCTACTCGTTTTCCTATGTCATGGTTTATATCATAAAAAAACAACTAGAAAGCCATGACGATGTATAAAGAGTATAACACCAATCAGTTGAGTTTGGAGCTCAATCTTGCTGACGATATTCCCATAAATTGAGAATGGCATCATTGAAGACGAAGCTCTCTTTATCGACGGCACCAAGTTAGAAGCTGATGCCAATCTCTACTCGTTTACTTGGAAAAAGGCAATTAATAAGTACGAAGAAGCATTGAATGATAAAACCGCTGAACTTTATGACACCCTTGTTCAAGAAGGGGGAGATTTAGCTCTCTCCAAAGAAGAATGCGAAACTAGTGAAGGATTAGTACACCTTTTAGAAGACACAGAGCAGTCCTTGGCGAAAGTTGAAAAAAGCTATTTCTGAAGCCCCCAAAGTTATCAAAGGAGGCAAGCCGTTCAAACAGAGATTG